>Ga0209777_10002846_pt1 | contig 22106 bp, 21 predicted proteins | sample FrelakmetHBP12HB_FD_187147 | JGI IMG/M metagenome (GOLD analysis project Ga0209777, IMG submission 187147) | Freshwater lake sediment microbial communities from the University of Notre Dame, USA, for methane emissions studies -HBP12 HB (SPAdes)... | ecosystem: Environmental > Aquatic >...
ACACCTTCCAAACCAACAGAAATATTACGATCAATCACGATGAGATCCGCTTGTTTGCCTAGTTTGATGATTTCTTCTGTGGGAAACGGTCGTATCACCCGAACACGTGCAAGACCAATCTTTTGTCCTGCTTTTTGCAGCTCATCAATCGCGATCTTACTTTCCGCGCCAATCGCACCCATGGACAACAGAATATATTCTGCACCGTCGCATTTGTAATACTCAAGTAAATCTCCATGGAAATACCCGGAGAGTTTCTTCCACTCCTTTGCTATCTGCGGGATTAATTTTTTTGCATTAAGTTGTGCATCTTGCATCGCCCGTCGAACCTTGTAGTAATGCACAGGGCCGATGATGTTCCCAAACGTCGTCGGATTATTGACATCAAGCTTCCACTTTGGAACATACTTCCCCAGATACTCGTCCACAATGTATTGGTCAGGGATTTCCGCGGGCATTGAGGTGTGAGACAGGATAAACGCATTCAGGTTCACCATGACAGGCAACACGACCTTTTCATGCTCTGCGAGTTTGAATGCTTGAATAACGGTATCAAAAATCTCCTGGTTGCTACTGCAGTAAAATTGGATCCAACCAGTATCCCGCTGCGAAATAGAATCATTTTCATCGACCCAGATATTCCAACCTGGTCCTACAACTCGATTGATATTACACATCACTACAGGAAGTCGAGCGAGAGCAGCCCAATGTAACACCTCATGCATCAACAAGAGTCCCTGGGATGAGGTCGCGGTAAACGTCCGTGAACCAGCGGCACTCGCTCCTATGCACGCACACATTGCAGAATGCTCACTTTCAACGCAGATATAATCACCCTTATATTCTCCCCGTGCGACATACTCTGCAATTGCTTCAACAAGGGTAGTTTGAGGCGTAATTGGGTAGGCTGCCACAACCTCTGGTTTTGCCATCACCGCTGCTTTTGCTGCGATACGATTCCCCGTATCCATCATGACCGTCATTTCTTCTTCGCCTCCTCCCGTTCCATTATAATCGCTTTCATGTTACATTCATTGGCGCAAACACCACAGCCTTTACAGAAATCATAATCAATACTTACTGAGTCGTCTTTTTCGCGGTGAATGCTACCTTCAGGACAAAAGATCCAGCATCGTAAACATTTAACGCATTTTTTCTTGTCAAGAATCGGTTTGAACACCCGCCAACTCCCGGTTTTTCCCATCGCGCCTTTTTTAGGGTAGGATAGACTCGTCTCAACAGCATATTTCTTCAAAAGTTCACCTCTGTCTGATCGAACGCGTCTTGTGTTGCCTTCACGTTACGCTCACCTAGCTCCTTTTTACCGACCCATTTGCCTTGGATAACATTTTGGATTGACTGAAGCGTGACTCTATCTAGAATCTTCGGCACTGAGCCAAGAATCGGGGTGTTCACCACAGGCATTCCTCCAACGAGGATATTATATTTGAGTGCGATGCCGGTCGCATCCACGGTTGCAACATGATATTTTTTTGAAAATTCAAAATCATTTGGTTTTTTTCTAGTGTTAATAAGGATTTTCCCTTCATCCTTCACACCTTTCAACACATCGACGATATCCATAATGCTTTCATCAAGAACAATAACAATATCAGGGTTGTAGATTTCGCTTCGTAAGTGGATTTCGTCTCCCGATATTCTGGCAAATGCTCTGACAGGTGCACCGCGTCGCTCTGCGCCAAATAAAGGGAACGCCTGAACTCCTTTATTTCCGTCTCGTAAGGCTGCAGCAGCAAGAAGGTTTGCTGCGGTGACTGCGCCTTGTCCGCCTCGTCCGTGGAAACATATTTCAACTAATGATTTTGATAACACAATGATACCTTCCCGCAACTCGAAATGAAGATGCCCCATATAACTGTTTTGAAACCTCGAATGACCATTTTTATTTGAGGGAGGATAACTTCGATTTCATCGTTGCTTCTTTGTCTCTTCGATCATCGATTTTTAATTCGGTAATGATGCGTTCTGCTCCAGCGGCAACAACAGCAAGATGTGCTTTTTGAACCACGTGAAACAAGGTTGCTAAATCTTGTATTTCAATGACGGTTGCCATCGCATTCGTCTGGAATTTCACCCGTTCTTCTTTCAGGGTTTCTATCACAATCTTTACGTAGTTGCTCACACTGGTACCTTTTCCAAGCGGTGCGATGCTTAACTGTGCGATAATCATACGTTTCCCCTACGGTTCTCTAACCTTCTGCTCCTCATTAATCTTTTGATTCCATCCTCATTAAACAACCTAGAATGTGTATATACTTAAATATATATTTTTAACTCTTTCGGAGTTACACAAAATTCGTTATTTTTCCAATCCAAAATAAGAAAAAAAAAAATAGGAATATATTAAGCAAGAAATAACCATTTACACTAATCGATCCAATGGGTCTCTGTCGTGGATTATTTCTTCCTCTATATCTTTAAAATCAGTCTTATCCAAATCCTTCATTTCTTGGCTGATAAGCTCTAAAATCCCCACAATAGAGATAATACTGAGTTTGTTATTGTACCGACGACACGTTTTTAATAACTCTCCATAAAGCCTGGTTTTCATGGCTTTGTAATCGATAAATTTTGAGTCATCAAGGACATCCGGTTTTTTATCATCCATTGTCATATACCTCTCAAAAGAGAATCATTTCGTAATTTATATTATTATTTCTCACAAAAAAACGGTATTTTACGTGTTTGAATGGATACTATATTGTTGTTTCAACCTCTTTTTCATGAATTGTTCCATTTCGTCAAACGCTTTTTCCAAGGTTTCCATAGGTGGAAGAATCACTGCTCGGAAATGTCCTTTCCCGTAGGTTGCACAGAATCCTGATCCATTCACTACCAGTACATGTGCTTCTTGCAGTAGATCAAGGACGAATTCCTTATCGTTTTTCCATGGTCCTTTTTCCATCGCCTCGATCTTTGGGAAAATATAAAATGCACCATCTGGTTTTGCGGTGGAAATACCCTCGATCTCGTTGAGACGTTTATAGGAAAAATCACGTCGTTTCCGTAACTTGTCGTTGACCTTTTCAATATGATCCTGGGGTCCTTGTAACGCCTGGATGCAGGCGTATTGGCACACCGAGTTTGCGCAGAGTCGCGATCGAGCAATCCGCATAAATGCATCTTGGATTTCATCAAGTTCCCCGTTATGTTTGAACATGGTGTACCCGATACGCCACCCCGGCATCAAATACACTTTTGAAAACCCGTTGAAAGTGATAATCGGGATATCGTTCGTAAGTGACGCGGTCGCGTATTGTTTTCCATCAAAGGTTAGATCATCATAGATCTCATCAGAGATTACCATGATTTTATACTCACCTGCGATATCAAGGAACTCTTGTAACACCTTCTTGGAATACAATGCACCTGTGGGGTTATTCGGGTTGATGAGAACAATCCCTTTGGTACGTTTTGAAATTTTTTTTCGGATATCGTCAACATCAGGCTGCCAATTTTCATCCTCAATACAATGATACGGAACCGGTTCTGCATCAGCAAATTTCGTAATGACGTTATACTGTGGGTACGTGGGACCAGGGATTAACAATTCGTCGTTGGGGTCCAATGATGCATTCAGAAGTATTTGTAGCCCCTCAGTCACGCCGGTCGTGACACAGATATTATCCGGCTCATAGGATACCTTATTTCTCTTCTTTTCCCGTTCAATGATTGCACGCCGCAACTCAAGGAAACCCTCTGAAGGTGCGTACCCGTTATGTTGTTCATTCGCTGCTTTATACAACGCATCTTTAATATGCTGCGGTGTATCAAAATCATACGCGTTCGGATCACCGATGTTCAGCTTCAAAACAGTGATGCCTTTTTTCTCCAGCTGTCGTGCTGGGATGAGGACATCTCGAATTGCATATTCAACTCCTTGTGCACGTCTCGACGCTTTTATCGTCATCTTCTCAAGACCCAGATAAGAAATCCACATAAATAGTTTATTCTACCTGCGATTTAAACCATAAATACCGGAGAAAACAAAAGAAAAAATATTACTTTAACGGTTCTGGTGGCACACCTTCAGGCAAAGGAGGTTGAATATTAGGTGTTCTCCATTGACGCAGATTATCAATGTTCACAAGGAGATACATAAAAACTGGAAGTGTGGTTTCCATCCAGTGAACAAGATGGTCATGTTTTCCTTGACCTGGACCTGGGTCATAATCCTGTGATAATATTTCAAATATAAAGGAAGGTATACGGAATTCTTTGAAGCACCAATCCACTACTGTACCACTTGACATATAACCAACACCCTTCCAAGTAGTATTAGTATTTTCATATTCTGTATTCTTAGTCACCCATTCTTTTGCATAATCATAGATATATTGTTCCTGCTTCGATATCTCAAAAGGTGGTTTAAAAGCAGTCCAAGGGCTATCAATGTTATGACTAGCGGTGTGACAGTTTACATAAAAAGAAAAATCATTATTCTCAAGTTCTCTCATAAAATCTCTCATTGTTTGAGTTTCAGGTTCTGAAAAAGGATGGCGACCACAATTTGTAAGCCATAATGGAAAACTTGGGAACAATTTATGCAAGAGGGTGAAATTTCGGGAAGGATTGATAGGGAGACCAGTGATTTTTATACGACCAAATAACTTACCTAAAGGTATAACACTTCCGCGTATTCTACCGAAATCAATATCAAAATTACGGTTGAGGTCGATACTGTTCTCATTCCATCGTGTGTTTTCTTGTCTCCCATCAGGATTTACTAAAGGAACGAGATAAACTTCAGATGAATTGAGAATATGAGTAATTGTTTTATTGACATCACAGTTAATGAGAAGATATTCTGCAAGATATAAACACGCTTCTCCTCCTTCCCATTCATTTCCGTGGATACACCCATCGATAAGGCAAGATGATTTTATCGTATTGTTCTTCTCATTGGTTACCCTGATACACCAAATATCTTTCCCAAGAACACTTTTCCCGATAGAAAACACATTTACTAAATCAGGGTATTTATCATTAAAACCATTCAGCATTTCCGTGGTGCCTGAGTAATCGTGATATTCTCCATCTGTCCAATTCGGAAGAATGGAAGGGTGGTCCAATGGTGCTGCTGGTAGTACTGTTTCTGTTGATACTGCTGGTTTTTCTTCCTGATTAATACATCCAGTAAATACTCCAGTGAGTAAAATACCACAGAGAAAAAATGCGAGTAATGCAGATATTTTCTTATCCATTTTCTCTTCCTTGTAATATTTTAACGTATATCGTTCTTTTTAAGTCGAATAAAATACAGTACTAATAATGCTGGACCACAAAGCCATGCAGAATACAGAAACACACGACCAAAGCCAAGTAGAGCAATTAAAGAACCACTGATGCTTTCCGTGCCATATTCAGCAAAATTACAGAAACTAGCAAGAATTGAATACTGGGTCGTATATATTTTCGGATTACACACATCCATCATCAAAGCAGAATCTGATACCAAGATACCACCGTTTAAAAAACCAATCGCCGCATATATTACAGATAATATCTGCCAAGTGTTTGCAAATATAAGAGTACCTGAAACAATACTTGCACCCATAAAAATAGATAACACTATTTTTCTGCCCCATCTGTCTGTTGGAGGGCCACTAAGTAATGAGCCTATCACCATGGTAATAGGATATATTGTCGTAACGAGCCCAATTTGGCCAATATTCATGTGTAAAATCGTTTTCATATATATTGGAATAGCAAATATCAATAACCCATACCCGATTGTACTTACGAAGCCAAATAAGGCAATAAGTTGTGTATTCCTTTTTTTAAATTCTTCTCTAAGAATTGATGCGATTTTTGCGCGTTTCTCTAATTTTTTAACGTCCTTTACTAAAATTGGATATATCATAATTATGAGAATGATACAACCGCCAGCGAGGAAGGACATACTATATCCATAGATCTGTGCAATTGAAGCAATCACCGAGGTTCCAAAAGCCAACCCCGTAAAAATTCCAGCGGTCATCGCACCGTTGATTTTTCCACGTTCCTTTTCCTTTGATATTTGAATCGCCCATCCATCACAAGAGACATCGAGGTATATGATGCCAAGATGGCTGAGAAACAAAAAGAGCGTAAATGGTATGAGAAAAGCCAAAGGATCAAGATAAATAAGAACGAAAAAACTAATAGCTCCAAGTAATCCCCCCATAATAATAAATGATCTTTTTCCAAATCGATAGAAATAGTCAACGGATGGACCAAACACAAATTTTAGGTACCATGGTGCTCCACCTATTCCCGCAACAAGGGTGGCTACCGGCATTGAAAATCCCTTATCCAAAAGATAAATAGGAATAATCACCATGGCAAGTGACTGCTGTATTCCTTCTATAAAGTATAAGCTAAAAAATAACAAGTATTTATGCCCACTTTTTCTACTGATATCAATCATGATAATTTATCCGTTAGTATGTTTTTTTTTGGATTGTTTTAATATAATGAAATTGAGAAACGATAGCACTGCTCTGAAAACCAAGATTCCACGAACTAATCTGTTTTTCACATGTTTAGTCCTCCCTGAATATCAACAGATTATAATATTTATAATATGATGGTCAATATAAATGTTTTGAGACAAAATATCTGTAACAAATGTAACAAATAAAATCCTATAACAAGATATAAATAATGAAGGGAGGATTATTGCTGTTTACCCAAACGGACATACAGCATGGCGAGAGTTTTATGAATCTTGTGCCACTTGTAGTGGTGCTTCATGGAATGACGATGAGTGGTTGGGATATTACGATGGGCACTGTAGATGTTAATCAATTATGGTATGTGGGGATTCTTTTGGAACCCGTGGGATGTCGATAATCCATGATGGCCGTCTACAACGGTATAGAGCACGACTTCAGTACCCAAGTTTCCGTTTGTATAAGTTTTTTAATTACAGGGGAAGGAATTTTATAGGAGAACAGTGCTATATAATTGTACACAAGAGGGGAAAAGGTATAGATAAAAATCCACTATTAAGGAAATATTTGGTGATTGGAATCATTCTCTTGTTCGTTAGTGTTACTTTTGCACCAAGCATCAACTTTAACGTTGTAAAAGCGTCCTATGACAATGACCTTGTAGAAGTGACTACTCAAGCATGTGGTATCAAAGGATTCGATAACACTACCGTGAAACTAACCAGAGAACAATACCAGAACCTGGAGCAGTATTTTGTTGAGTTCAGGGCACGATTGAATCAGACAATAACAAGAGAAGAAGTTATTTCTATTTTCAAAGAGGCTGTCACTGAGTTGAATAAGTATGGACTGTTGCCAAAAGGGTTAAGTGTTCAGCAAGCTGAAAAGTTGGTTATTACTGGATATTTAAATGAAAAAGAAATAAATCTTTTTCAAAATATCTCTCAGAGAAATCGATGGATTTCTTCTAAGGATTCAAACAATTTCTGCTTGGTCGCAGGAGTTACAAATCAAAAAGTATTTACTGGGATTTTATTTACGGCTTTGGAAATTGCCAGTTTATTAATTCCCTTGTTTCATAATTCAGAGTGTCTTCTCTTAATTCTCTCCGCAATCCTGGGTTCTTCATTACGTATCGGAGGAGTCACGATGTTTGGAAAACGAGTTACCTCTGGAGAAGGCCCTAATTTCTATTATCCCTCTGAAGGATGGATCTGGACAAAAGGAATGAATGGGGTTAAAAAATGGCATGGCTCGTTTTTTGGGGACGTTAATTTCTTTTACACTGTAGTGAGTGTAATTTTGGTTGTGAAATATTACATGGGTGCTGTAGGATTTACTGGTTTAACTGTGAAACGTGTCTTAAATGGAGAAACAATTTTCTTAGGAACTGCTTTGAGAATTGCTCTTGATACAGAACCTCCTAATCTCTAATTGCTATTAGCACAGGACTCCTAGAATGACCAGAAAATCGGCGTGAAAATGGTAAGTATGAAATGGTAGATCATCAAGTTGTTTTTGTTTCGCAAAACATTGAATCTATAAAATCAGTGTTAATTGCTTCTGGTTCTCTATTTTTATCTTCTCCAAACATTTAAATAAATCAAGGATATATTAACTCTTATCTTGTTTCAAAAAGGGAGGATAACAATATGAAAAGAATCGGTGTTCTTATTGTAGTGGGGATACTTTTTCTTACTGGATTTGCCAGTATTCCTATTCAAGCAGGACCTGCCCAGCAACCTTTAACATCGCCGGATTCCCGTATCATTAACATAATTCAGCAGGTGAACGAATCACTTCTTTATTATTACAACACCCATCTCACCGCATTTGGACCGCGATACACAGGATCATTGAATTGTAGTCTTGCAGCGCAATACATCTACAACTCGTTTCAGCAGATGGGACTTGACGTCAAGTTTCATGATTGGAATTATAACGGTTTTGTTAGTCAAAACATTGTTGCAACATTACAAGGAACTGACACATCAAGTAATGCGACATTTATCATATGTGGTCATTACGATACCGTCCGTATATCACCAGGCTCGAACGATGATGGATCAGGTGTAGCAGCGGTCCTAGCGATCGCAAAGATTTTAAGTCAGTACTCGTTTAATTATACCATTCGTTTCATTGCTTTTTCTGGGGAAGAAGAGGGATTGTATGGGAGTTTTATGTATGCACGTGATGCGTCTCGACGAGGTGACAATATCGTTGCAGTCATCCAAGCAGATGAGATTGGATATGTCCAAACGATCAAAGGCGGGCGAACCCTCGATTTTTTATGTCCCGAACGGTCAAAATGGATTGCAGAATTTGTAACAACAGTAAACACATTGTATAGTAACCAGACAAACGTGACTGTTGAATCATTTCCGAACGTTATCGAATCAGATCATCAATCATTCGTTGAATACGGGTTTGATGCAGTCTTTGCTTGTGAATATGATTATCTCTACCCCTGGGGCCATACACAGAACGATACCTCTGATAGACTCAATTGGACCTACTTGACGAAAGTAACAAGACTCCTGCTTGCCGTTGTTGCGGAATTAGCAAGCACTCCACTCGAACTTCAAGTGATTATCACAAAACCCTATCAAGGGTACTTGTATTTTTTCAACCATTCACTTCTCTCGCTTGATTTTTGGAAAAAAGATTGGTTTGGTCTTCGAGGAACAACCTGTATCCTTGGCGTAACGAAGTTGAATGTCGATGTGATCCCATTTAATGATGTCGAAAGAGTTCAATTCTGTATCAACGGAAATATCATTACTGAGTTATTGGGAACTACGCCGCAATCGCACTACGAATGGACAATTCAATCAATGTATAATATTCCTCTTTTTGGGAGATATTCTGTGGAAGTCTATGTATATACGACCTCAGGAAAAGTCGCATCTGATGAAATAAATGTCTGTCTTTTCACGATATAATATTCATTAATAGAACTAATGGACAAAAAAGAATTAGTGCAAAAAAAACATTGAGTCTATAAACCCGTGTTAATTGCTTCTGGTTCTAAGGATATGTTTTTAGTGTAGAGGAAAGGATTTGAACCCCTGGAATAGATCAAAATTAAAACCATAGGTAAAACCACACTGTCAATAATTAGCACGAAAGTTGGGTTATATTTATATAGTAGAAAAATGGTGGCTAAGAACTCGGATTATTCCTATATTTTTATGGGGATAAGTTGAACTTCAAGTTAGTGTTCGGCGGACTCGTTCTATCAATATTTTTTTAAAATATTCTATCAGTTTTTATACGTATTTTTTATGTTATTAAAATAGTGCAGGGGAAGAGACTTTAACCTCAGGTTCAAATCTCTTTATCTTTGAGATGTTAGGAAAAAAAGAGGGTTTAGTCTCTCAATAGATGTCGTAGTAATGGGTGAAACAACCTTTCAAACGACAAATAGTTTATTCTACCTGCGATTTAAACCATAAATACAGGAGAAAAAAAAGAAAAAAGATTACTTTAGAGGTTCTGGCGGCACACCTTCAGGCAAAGGAGGTTGAATATCAGGTGTTCTCCATTGACGCAGATTATCAATATTCATAAGGAGATACATGAAAACTGGAACTGTTGTTTCCATCCAGTGGACAAGATGGTCATGTTTACCCCCGCCCAGATAACCTATAAGAAAATTAATACCACCCTTGTCCGGAAAATAATTCTCATTTAGAATTTCAAAACAAAATGTTGGAATACGAAATTCTTTAAAACACCAATCGTTTGTCATACCGCTATCATAAATTATTTTTCCATTACGAACCTCTGCACTTGATGGTGCATATTCTGTGTTTTTTTCCACCCAGTTCAATACATAATTAAATAGATTTGTTTCTTGTTCTGTCATTTCAAATGGAGGTTTGAACACCGGCCCAGGGATAAAAAGACAGTGTTCGGCTGTATGACAATCTAAATAAAAAGAAAAATCATTATTCTCAAGATCTCTCATAAAATCCCTTATCGCTTGGGTTTCAGGTTCTGAAAAAGGATGTCTTCCACAATTCTCAAATACATATTTACCTAAAATGATGTAAGGAATTTTAATAAAACCAAACAGTTTTCCAAGGCGGAGCACCCCTCCACGTGTTGGCAATAATCTGCCAAAACTAATATCAAAATTACGGTTGAGGTCGACACCGTTCTCATTCCATCGAACGTTTTCTTGTCTGCCATCAGGATTTACTAAAGGAATGATATACGCTACAGATGAATTGAGAATATGAGTGATTGTCTTATTGGTATCAAAGTTCATGAGAAGATATTCAGCAAGATATAGACACGCCTCACCACCCTCCCATTCATTTCCATGGAAACATCCATCAATAAGGCAAGATGATTTTATTGTATTGTTCTTCTCATTGGTTAATCGGATACACCAAATATCCTTTCTCAGAACACTTATCCCAATAGAAAATACATTGACTAAATCAGGGTATTTCTCATTAAAACCATTCAGCATTTCCATGGTGCCATAATAATCGTGATATTTTCCATCTGTCCAATTCGGAAGAACAGACGGGTGGTCCACTGTAACTTCAGATAGTACTATTTCTGTAGATACTGCTGATTTTTGTTTCTCATTAAAAAAGCTAGTAAATACTATGGTAAGCAGAATACAGCAGATAAAAAATGTGATGAAATAAGATACTTTCTTATTCGTTTTCTATCCTCCTTCAATATCAACAGCTTATAAAATATATACTATAATTGCCAATATAAATGTTTTGAAACAAAATATTTGTAACAAATGTAACAAATAAAATCCTATGCCAAGATATAAATACTGATGGGAGGATTATAATTTTATATAACCCATTTTTAAAGGGAGGACGAAGGAAATATGAGAAGGAAAATCATAGGAATTTTTGTGTGTATGCTGTTGATAACAACCTGTGTTGTACCAGTATGTGGAACACTTAGCGAGAGCAAAATAAAAAAATCATCGGTCTCGCCAGGAGATTATCTGAAAGTCATGTTCTTTGGTATGCGTCTCCGTTCATATAGAATTCATGTACCACCGAGTTATAATGGGCTAGATGCTGTGCCCCTCGTGGTAGTGCTTCATGGATTCCCCGATAACGCCCATGATATTCAATCAATTGGTATGAACGCAGAGGCAGATAAGGAAGGATTTATTGTTGTGTACCCAAATGGACATACCTATTCATTACGATGGGCTCTTATGAATGTACGATATGCTGGAACATGGGGATTCTTTTACAACTGTTGGGATTTCGACAATGTTGACGATGTTGGTTTTATCCGAACACTTATTGAAAAACTTCAAACAACTCTTGAGATTAATTCGTCACGAATTTATATCACTGGACTTTCTGGTGGAGCACTTATGACGTATCGTCTTGGTGCTGAACTCTCAGATATTCTTGCTGCTATTGCACCAGTTGCAGGTAGTATAGGTGGAGAGTGGTCAGATAAAAATGGACAAGTATTACCACTATATATTATCCCTGAACCTGAACATCCTTTACCTGTAATTATTTTTCATGGGATGAATGATTCTGTTGTTCTTTATGATGGTGGCACAGGTATAAGTGGCGATACCTTTCTTTCAGTTAATGAATCAGTTGCTTTCTGGGTAGAACATAACCAATGTGACCCAACTCCTCAGATTGAAATAAGTGAAAGTAGAAATATCATTAAAAAAACATATGCAAATGGAAGTCAAGGTACTGAGGTTGTGCTCTATTCCGTTGTAGACGGTGTACATGGGTGGTTTGGTGGCACTGATTGGCCGTATGAATATCCTTGTGAAATTTCATGCAACAAATTGATTTGGGAGTTCTTCGCAGCTCATCCAAAACAATAAAAAAATAAATCAACAGAAGGAAGAAAATAAAAACATGCGAAACAAAATCATAGGAATTTTTGTTTGTACGCTGTTAATAGCGACTGCGTTGCCAGCAATAGGTACTCACTCAGAGGTGGCAAATAGAAATAACATTTTTTCTTTTAATAATGTTTTAAATGGTGGATGGCTTGAAGAAATAGATGGCGTAAAAGTGTTACATTTGAATGGATCATATTATGAGATGGGGTATCAGTATGGATATTTATTAAAAGATGAAATAGAAGAAAATTATCGTGGGGTTTTAAATCTGACTGATGCAGATGGATATAATAATTGGCTTGAGAAATGGAATTCTATTTTTAAGTATTATATTCCCCAGGATTATATTGATGAAATGCAAGGTCTCGCAGATGGCTCAGGTATATCTATTAATGATGTCCATGTAGTAAATTTTGGATGGGCTTTTATTATTGGTGAAGTAGGTTGCAGTGATTTTGCTGCATGGGGACCTGCGACTGTTGATGGCAAACTCTATCAAATGCATAGTGAGGATGATGTAAATACTATTGATCCTGAGACTGGCATATCTGCCCGAGATAATCAGGTTCTCATAGTGAGTAAACCTGATAATCGTTATGCATCGTTGTATACAGCACTTGCGGGTTTTGTTACTGGCCTTGATGGAATTAATGAAAAAGGTATCAGTATATCTCAGTCGGTATCATCAACTGATGATTATACCTATCATGGAATAGATTGTATGATTCAGATTAGAATGGTACTTGATCGAGCATCGTCAGTAACTGAGGGTATTGAGATATTACGACAAAACAGAACTGGTGGGAATTATTTTATTGTTTCAGATGGGAAAATTCCTACGGCTTTTATCTGCGAACAAACAGCGAATCTTATGTATGTTGGATCTTGGGACAATAATGTAGAAGAAAATAATCCCTTTTGGCAAATCAATCATGTGTTACGAAGAAAGAATTTTTTTATTCATCCTTTACTTGCTTCTACTCAGAGACCGAATTATAATCCTAAACAATCTGTTTCGCCTGTGGCAAAACTTTTCGGAACAAACGAGTATTATGATTGGTGGAGGTTTTATAGGACAATCAGTAAGGAAGCAGAAAAGCTGTGGGGAAACCTTAATATAAATAACACAATGGCTATGATTCGGTCTGTCTATAAAGGTGAAACTGATTTACTTATGCGGTTTTGGAACTCAGGAGAATTTACTCCCCCTTATCATCAGTGGGTTTCTTGTCCAGAAACAGGAGACATAGCCATTAGCTTTGGAACTGCAGAAAAATCAGCATACCATAATCCGATACATTATTTTAATTTCTATGATTTATTAAATTCTGAGCCACCATAATCATTATCTTCTCTTTTTATGTCATTTGATTCGCACAAAAACTTGAGTTAGGTTTTAAATGCAGGGGAAGAGACTTTAACCTCAGGTTCAAATTTCTTTATCTTTGAGATGTTAGGGAAAAAAAGAAGGTTTCGTCTCACAGTAGGTGTCGTAGTAATAGGAACGCATTGGGAAATCGGTGAAACAACCTTTCAAACAACAAATAGTTGATGGTTTTATAAGATATATAGAATATAAAACCAGAAAGGTATCCTCTCTCTTGAGGTACTACATTGTATCTTCTTTCACCATACAGATAAACATATTCCGGTCTTTCAGATACCTAATCTGTTCACTTACAAATACCGATGAACCGTCTTTCTTCTTATGGATGGTCTTTACTTGCATTGTCCCTAGTTTCTTGATTTCATCGAGATTTGCTCTAATATCGTCGTATGTTTCAAGATACACAACATCAGCGAAAGTGAGAGTAAGCATCTCATCCTTGTTATATCCGAGTTTCCTCTGAATATCATTCGTACAGTCAATGATTTTTGCGTTTTCATCAAAAATAAGCATATAGTCAAATACCTGCTCTGCGGTCTTTTCAAGGGTTGGTTCTTTTCCATGGCTCTCTTTCAGTTGCTGCTGAAAAATTTCATGCATCTGTTTGTCTAACTCTTCTATCTTTTTACGCAGTTCTTCAATCTGGTTTTCTGCAACTCGTTCCTCTGTTGCGTCCCTGCTGAAACAGCGTAGGCCATGGAAGCTCCCGGTTCGATCGAACACAGGCATAAGATACGAGTGTACCCAGACCGGATGCTTATCATCCTGGTACATCCAATACATGTCCAATTTTTTCGTCGCACCTGCCTTCTCCCTCGCGAGGTGGTTTATCAAGTCTTTCAACTTCTGTGCTTCTTCAGCAGGTAAAAATCCAAAAATCTCTTTTCCAATCATCTGTGCAGGGGTGTACCCAAGCGTTTCTCCTACTTTTATAGAACAGACCCTGCATATTCCTTTTTCATCGATCTCCCAGATCCACCCGTCGATCTTTTTTAACAGGATTTCAAATTTCTCCTCAGCTTGTTCTTTTGCTTTTACGACCTCTTCAAATATCTCCTCTTTTTTTAACCCAACCTTATAGATAGCAAGTTTCAGGCTCGCCATTACCCGGTCTAAAGAAGCCGTCAGATTATTGATCTCATAAATCTCACTTTTCTCCAGTTCAACATCCAGATTACCTTTGCTAATTTCATCAATGTTTTTCGTTAATTTTACAAGCGGCATGGAGATAAAATAGGAGATCACAAACCCTACCCCAAGCGTGATAATCAGTATCAAACCAAGAACTATGCTTGCAATCTGAAAGCCGTGCAACCCGCTAATCATTGCAATCGGTATCAGCGATATCGCCAAACACATAATGATCAATAACGGTCTTAATTTCATTATTTCACCTTACAACTATTTTTTCAATCCTTCATTGTTTTGTTCATTTTCTTCTTTTTGGCACTCTTCGCCAAAAATCTTTCCAATATTTCTTTTAAACTCATCTGCATGCTTCTGACGAAGAATAGATTTATCTTCCAAAGAATAAATATATTCAAAAAGATCTTCTTTACTTAAGGCATGTTTGTTTCTTAGTTCATTGAACTCGACAATACCCATTGGTCCTAATGCAACCATAAATTGATCTCGTAGTTTCTTTTCGATATCCGTTTTTGGGGAAAAGAGGATTTTAATTGGTTCAATCTCATGGACTGGGGTGAATGGAACTGTGAAATAGAATGTGCTGCCATAACCAGGCTTGCTTTCGACCCATATTTTTCCTTTTTGTGCCTCAATGATCCCCCGACAAATTGTCAATCCAAGTCCCGTACCCCCTAATTTTTGACTTAGAGTTCCCTCTACTTGATAGAACGGCTCGAACACACGGATTTGATCCTCAGATTTCAACCCGATTCCTTGATCTTTCACACTGAATTGTATATGGCTCTTTTTTAGCTCAGTATTGATTTCAATGCTGCTGTCTAATGGAGAGAATTTTATAGCGTTATGGATAAGGTTTCGAAGGACTTGGCTGATTCGATCTGGGTCTACTTCGATATTTGGGAGCTTCCCAGTTGTGACCACGAGTTTTATGTTTTTTTCCTTAGCAAATCCTTCCATGAACTTTACCGTCTCTTTGACTGTTTCCTGAAGGTCTGTTTTTCTGAATGTGAATTTCAATCGTGCAGCTTCAATTCGAGAGACCTCAAGGAAATCTTCGATGATTTTATTGAGTCGCTCCGTGTTTCGGAGAATCACATCAAGGCTTTCTTTTTGTTTCTCGGTGAGTTTCCCAAAATACTCTTGCTGCAGCATCTGTAACTGTGCCTTTAGAGGTGTGATTGGTGTCCGGAGTTCATGAGAGGTGATGCTGAGGAACTCTGCTTTTGCTTTGTCAAGTTGCAGACGTTCCTCTTCCATCTTACTTAACGCGAGTGAGCTGCGATTGAACGCATCGCTGAGTTGTGTAAGCTCGTCATTTGTTGTAATGTTTGCTCTGACTGCGAAATTTCCTTTTTCCAGTTCTTGTGTTGCTTTATACAGCTCTTGAATTGGTTTGGTAAATGAACGGGATATTATAAGCCCTAGAATCATAGTATTGACCGCGATTAGAATAATGATTATGACCGCTGTGCCATTCAAGAGCATTTGCTGTTGCAGAAAAATCTCTGGGTCCTGTGAAAGAAATGAACTCGCGATCAAATAGAAATACCAGATGCCTATAGAGGGAGCTACCAATCCAACTAGAAGAAATATAAGGGTCAGTTTCACATTGATTCGACCAAAGAAAAACTTCTTCAGATCAAACGATTCCTTCACAGTTCTATCTGCCCTCCCGCCATTGTTGCGGATAATTTCTGAAACATAATCGTTTTGGATTGTTGTTTATACTCTTTCAATCTATCATTCCTATTGACTACTATGTTTTCGTTCCTCATGAATTTTTATCCATAGATACCTGTATGAGATTTTTGTAATTCGGGATATTTTTGTTCTGTTTTGACCAGCATCGTATCATAGTTTTTGCCTATTTTTTCTTGTGTTTCTCTGACGAAGAAATACGCTGCATTTTTTCTCATGGATTTTATTATTTTTTTCGTAAGTTCTTTCAACGCCAATCCAACTTCTTTGGGATGAATGGTATTTAGCCAGTCCTGTAAAGTTCCATTACTTTCCAGTTTCAAGGACGTTGTATTTTTTATTTCTATTTCATGTAAAAAAGGATAGGTCAGTTGAAGTTTTTTTATAAGATTTCGCATAGTTACTACCGCGAATTCTTCCGATGTTTTCCTCTCGATATTTTGAATTATTGTTTGTAAAAATTGTCGTGCAATACCAGAAGCACTCAGTATAGTATCCCATCCTTTCTCTTTATTGATAAATTGCTTGAGTAGTATGCATCTCTGTACTCCGTAATAGTATTGTGCTTTAAATGACTTACTTTTGTAATCCATTGTGATTAGCGCTTGCTCTCTTTTTGGGAGGATGGTGATATCTATGCGGAGAGTGCATCTGAGCGTTTGTGATGTAATAATGATTTCTCATCTTTTTTTAATAAAAGGAAAATTCATTGGACTGGAATCCTTTTTGTGATGATGAAGAAATCATTAATTATTTATATTTGTTCCTGAAAGATTTTAATCCATCGGGAACGAGGAAGAATCTGAACGTGTTTTCATATGTTTACATTCAATGCAGATTAAATGGCGATGATCATAACATCTCTCACAGACGAGTCGCCCGCAGAGATGACAGGTGAACATCGCACCTGGTCGTCCGCACATGGAACATAAACCAACCACGTCAGTCATATGTCTTCACTTCCCAAGTAAAATCAGTTTTTTCCGTAGTTCTTCCAGTGGCATCTCTGTTATTACCAGCGGTATGTTCTCCCGTTCTGCGAGTTGCACCGCAAGTGGGTCTACACCCCCTGGTTGATGGTATACTACAAGTGATGGTTTGACTGGATGAATCCGGATAGCAATCATCGGGCTTCGACCGAACTGGATTTTCGTAAAAATTAACGCTCGCTCTGTACTCCATCCATAGAGGTTCGGGTAGTTTGCCGATGTAAGCGTTTTAATTGTCTCGATCCCATCAATAAGCGTAAACCCTTTTATTGTGCGATTAAGGCTGATGCTTGAGGAGGTGATCACCTTTCCATCGATTTCTTTTATGAGTTTTTCAACAGGAATCGAATAGGGATATTCTATAATGTCAATGATGCCGTCTTGTGTTTTTACCATGAATTGATATTGCTGGATGACAGTGCCGCCGTGTTTCTTTTCATCGATTTCCAAGAATGCAGCAACTATCTTTTTTACGGAATGAATCCCAGGTGATTTCCGTCTCCCGGACTCATAATCACTAATCACGCTTTGGGCAACGCCTAAAAAATTCGCTAGCTCCGCTTGAGCGATATTGAACGTGGTTCGCCATTTGCGGAGCGTCTCCCCTGGTTTTGGACTTAGGGTGATCTCCCCTGCGATTTTTTCTGCTAGTACTTCCTTAACGCCCATATTCTCCAAGAACATACAATGAATGTCGATAGATATATCGACAATCTATTAATAATTTTCTTAAAAAGGAAAAAAAGGCTAGGAATCACGTATCCCAACCATATTTAAAAACCCATTCAGTGAACTGTTGCCCAGACCCGACATCAACATTCCCTGCGTTGATTTCATTTTTCCCGTCATTGTCACAATCTCCGATACACACGACCGCCATCCAGCCAAAGGTAGGCAGCACCGCTTCTTCGACATATGTCGTCCCATTCCATTGCAAGATATGGGTCACGCCAGCCCCTGCAACCACCTCAGGTATACCATCACCATTAGTATCCCCTGCATCAATCCCTTCAATAACCGGTTCACCACCCGGCCAGCTGACATCAAATTGGGTCGCATACCCAGATCCATTCCATTTAAAAATAGTGATATGAGGCCCATAGAAGCTAACCAAAATCTCAGCTTTCCCGTCACCATCACAATCTTTACACACACAACCAAATGGAGAGTCTTGACTTTCAGAATATTGTTTAATCATTGTTGGTTGAAACACCTTATTTACTGCATCCCATTGTAAAACCATAATTTTATTTGCGTACGCACATACGATTTCATTTTTGCCGTCATTATTCACATCGCCAAGGCCAGCCATGTACACATATCCATTCACTTGAGGATCTTTCCATTCAGCTACTCGTTTCAGAAATAAACCGTTCCATCGAAACACCGTAATTTCACCAACAGGACTCGATTGCCATCCCCCACCACTCAATATCAATTCGTTTTTCCCGTCATTGTCACAATCACCGATGAGACAATCAGCACTGGCACCCTGACTAAAGAAAATCCAGGGATTCATTCCTCTTAACCAATATTTACCCGCGAAATATGAATAAAACGCTGTGTACCATGTCGCAGCGATCTCATTTTTCCCATCATTAATCACATCGCCGATCGCCATCCCGCCAGCAGAACAGCGTATGAGAGGATAGAATGGTGGATGCAACGCACTAGCCTGAGTATAGTTCTGTTTGGTTTCATCCCATTTCATGACACGGATGGTACAATCCCTTCCGCTGATGAGTAGTTCATTCTTGCCGTCATTATCACCATCTCCAATCGGTTGTGGTCCTTCATAGCGTGCTCCGACACCCGGGTCATTCCCATACTCCATCTTCCACTGAAGACCATATCCATTACTCGCAACCTGATCTGAGGATTTTTTATCAGTAATGTCTGAGCGATTTAATGCACTTGTTATTCCCATGCTACTTAGCGATACAATGAAAACTACTATTATACTAGGAATTAATTTCTTCATATTACCCCTAATATATTTTAAGGTTTAACCCCATATAAATATTTCGTTCTTTAAGTATCAAATAAGCGCGTACATTCTAAAGATAAAGCTTTAAATTACTTACTGGAGAGTTGGCTTATTTTCGCTTTGATTTTAATCACTATGCTTGTCAGTTAAAGGAGGGATTTGAAAAAGATATAGGATAAAGTGAGGCGCATAAAACCTATTTATTGTAGAGCGACACATCGTTGTCTTAGAACAGCTGCCTATGAAACTTGACTAAAAAAGCAATGACCATCGCTAGTGCCTCGAGAAAAGAAATCAAGTATGATCTGCCTGATGATTAAGCTGCGAGACATCTGCTCCTGGTTCGCGTAGCCATCAATAAGGCCAAGGAATTCGTTATTAACATAAATCGCCAGGGTTATGCCTGTCACATCCATGAAAACTTTTATAATTGTCTAATTCATTATCCATTTTAAAACCTAGAGGTAATAACAATATGGCGACGGAAAAAACATATATACCTTCAACAGACATTACAGAAGAAAACGTTTTCTCAAAACCTAAATGCCAAGCAATCCTCAGCATCATTGCACACTTCCAACAAAATAAAAAAAACATTCAACGCGCACATCTTATTCGCGCATTAGTGAAAAACGCAGACCCGAGCTCATTACAAAAAGATTTCGAGACCGACAGAGATAAAAAAATGCTCAAGTCAGAAGAACACTTGTATAATACTCGGACAATAACTAAAAAACAATCTGTCGACGATAAAAATTTATTGGAAAAAAGCGTCATCGATCGACTGCAGGCACTCGCTGTCATAACACCGAAAATCATGTTCAATTCAATCGCCAATCTTGATAAAACCGTGCGATATCTTAGAAAACTCGGTTTGATAACAAACCAATATATTAGAGGATATCCGCGTATTATCCTGACCGACAAAGGACTCATACTTTATTATAGATATATAATTAAAATAATGGTTGATGAGCTTGTCCATGATGGCGGACAGCTAATGAGTATCTCTAATCATATCCTCACTTCATTTATCCCCAAAGAGAAAAAAAAGACTATGGTTTTTGGTTTACCCGAGTTTTATTTTACAGATGATCGCTGAGCTTATCAATGAGTTACTTTAACATAACAGGATCGTCCAAAAAGTCGTCTTCATGAAATCCTAAAATTAATGAAATATTTTATTTGAGGTGTCGGGGGGGGTGAATATATAGTCCAGAGGTTTAAGATCACTCTGAAGAAAACATACTAAAATAGTGCTTTAAACCTAAAAATTAAAATCTTTGTACAATATAACCTCAGAAATATCAACATTGTCAAAAAATATATCTTAGAACCCTATTTTTTCTCAATCAACCATTAAGAAATACTAATGTGGGAAATGAATTCCCTCTAATAGACTTTAAATACTATTGCTATAATTTACATTTTTACTAAAATTATATGAATTGTCCTACAGGATTTATTCCCCATCTTGTTGTAAAGGTAGAAATATTATGTTACCTACAACAGGTTAATGGTGAACCCACAAGGATAATTAATATAAAGACTAATAATTATATTACAGTAATTAAGGAATATGTATGAAGAAAAATATTGTCTTGATATTGACATTACTTTTTATTCTTCCTGTAACATCGGTAAGTGTCGTAAAAATTTGTTCAGCTGTAGTCACAGATGAATTACCAGCTTCTTTCAGCTGGCGTGATATCAACGGCACTGATTATACCACACCAATTAGGGATCAATCACCAGCGCCCACCTGTGAGGCGTTTGGGATGTGTGCTGCGTTAGAAACAGAAATGCAGTATAAATTAAAGGAACGGTATCTCCCTGATCTCTCAGAAAACCATTTGTACTTCAACGCGGGTGGAACAATTGAACAAGGATGGGTCAGCCTCACCAGCGCAGCCAACTACCTTATGAAGTATGGCGTCCCTGATGAAGGATGCTACCCTGATCCCCATCGAGACTTTGATTACCCTTTTCAAAGCCTCCCAGGATGGGAAAACCGGACGGTTAAAATAACAGAGTGGGGATGGGTCGACCATAACATCACCAGTATGAAACAAGCATTAATACAACATGGCCCACTCATCACCTGTATCAGCGTATGGAAAGATTTCATGTGGTACTTCGGAGGGGTCTACCATCGTCGATGGGGACCACGCGTTGGTGGACATGTCGTGACTATCGTTGGATACAATGATAGTCAGCAATGCTGGACTGTAAAAAACAGCTGGGGCACAAAATGGGGAGAGGATGGTTGGTTCCGCATGTCCTACGATGCAAACATGATCGCAGAATGGAACGGCAAAGGCACCGGTGTTATGTACATTGATGGAGTCTATGGAAACCTCCAACCAGATGTCCCGAAAGTGCATACCCAAATACCGCTCTATTATCATACGTATCTCTTTGGCAGAGAAATTCCAACACTTTTCAAAAAACTCCCCATACAGAAAGCAGCTGCACGAATTCTTGGACCACTCACTGTACAAGTGACAGCTGAAAACACCAATTCAGTGGAATTTTTCATTGACGATATGTCACAATTCGTTGACACAGAAGC
>Ga0209777_10002847_pt1 | contig 22104 bp, 14 predicted proteins | sample FrelakmetHBP12HB_FD_187147 | JGI IMG/M metagenome (GOLD analysis project Ga0209777, IMG submission 187147) | Freshwater lake sediment microbial communities from the University of Notre Dame, USA, for methane emissions studies -HBP12 HB (SPAdes)... | ecosystem: Environmental > Aquatic >...
GGTAGCGCTCAGGGCAATCATGAGAAATAAGCTCCGCTCTTTGCTGACGGTGCTGGGGGTGGTGATCGGCGTGTGCGCGGTTATTACCATGGTCAATATCGGCAGCGGCGCGCAGATCTCCATTGAACGGGCCATCAGCGGGCTCGGCACCAATATGCTCATTATTTTCCCCGGCAGCATGACCAAGGGGGGAATGCGCACCGGGTTCGGGACTGTGACCACGCTGGTTGATGAAGACGCCCAGGCAATCCGTGATGAGTGCCCCACGGTGCAGCTCGTGAGCCCGATAGTGAGCACAGCGGCCCAGGTGGTGTTTCAGAACCAGAACTGGGGGTCCTCTATCATGGGCACGGACCCGGAATTCCAGCGCATTAAGAACTGGCCGCTGGCACGGGGCGAGTTTTTCACCATGCAGGATGTCAAGGCAGCTACCAAGGTATGTATCCTGGGCAAGACGGTGGCGGAAAAGCTGTTCGGCACACAGAACCCGGTAGGCCAGATTCTCCGGGTGAAGCGCATCCCGTTCCGGGTAATCGGCGTGCTCACAGAAAAAGGACAAACCACCTTTGGCCAGGACCAGGATGACACGGTTGTTGTTCCCTACACCACCGCGCAGAAGCGGCTGATGGGCATTACCTACCTGTCTATGATTATGGCCTCAGCGGTCTCCAACGAGCGCATCCCCGATGCCCAGAGCCAGATTACCACGCTGCTGCGGCAGCGGCATCATATTCCCAAAGGCGATGATGACGATTTCACGGTACGAAATCTTGCCGACCTTACCGCTACGTTTACCATTATTACCGGGATATTGACGCTGCTGCTTGGCAGCATTGCATCAATTTCGCTGGTGGTCGGCGGCATCGGTATTATGAATATCATGCTGGTGTCAGTTACCGAGCGCACCAGAGAAATTGGTATTCGCATGTCAGTGGGCGCAACGCCGGGAGACATCCTCTTGCAGTTTTTGCTTGAAGCGGTTTTGCTGAGCCTTATCGGCGGCGGCGTGGGAATTATGCTGGGGATCGGGCTGACTGCAGTTATTGCCTATTTTGCTGACTGGCCCACGCCGATTTCATTTGTTGCAATTCTGGTGTCATCGCTCTTCTCAGCAGGGGTGGGAATATTTTTCGGCCTCTACCCGGCACGCAAGGCTTCGCGCATGAACCCCATAGAAGCGCTGCGATATGAGTAAAAATCGGTGAATGGGTGAATGGGTGAAGAGGAATTAAGACACAGAAACACAAAGATGAAGAGCGTTAACTATTTAGCCTCTTAACCTTTCAATTTTTATTCCTTTTATCCAGTTCACTATTCACGAGTCACGAACCCCGATTTTATGGAGGTAAAGATATGCTGAAAGTACTGTTTGCTTCACCTGAGGTTGTGCCGTTTGCAAAGACCGGCGGTCTTGCTGATGTTGCCGGCTCGCTGCCCATAGCCTTGAAAGCACTGGGGTGTGATGTGCGGGTCATCATGCCGTTTTATAGAATGGTTGAGCTGATAGCAAAAGAGATAAAGCTCTTAGCGGAAAATATTGAAGTGCCGGTAGGCGACAAGACCTTTGCGGGAGATGTCTGGGAAGCTTCGCTTGGCGGGTCAATTCCCGTGTACCTGGTCAAGTGTGATGAGTTTTTTGACCGCAGCAGCCTCTACGGCACGGCCAAAGGTGATTACCGGGATAATGCCGAGCGCTTTATTTTCTTTTCCCGCTGCGCGCTTGAATTCTGCATCCATGCTGACTTTGCCCCTGATGTTATTCACTGCCATGACTGGCAGACAGGGCTCATACCGGCATACCTGAAAACCCTCTATTGCATGGAGGGCCAGTTTCTGCGTACCGGCACGGTTTTTACCATTCATAACATCGCTTATCAGGGGCTGTTTAAACCGGAGGTCTTCAGGCTCACCGGTCTGCCTGAGAGACTCTTCAGCATTGACGGACTTGAGTACTGGGGACAGATGAGTATCATGAAGTCAGCGCTCATGTTCTCTGACATCATAAACACCGTTAGTAAAAAATACAGCCAGGAAATTCAGACTCCGGAATACGGTTACGGGATGGAAGGCATACTCACAAAGCGCACCAGCGACCTCTACGGCATTTTAAACGGCGTTGATTACACAGAGTGGAGCCCGGAGGCAGACACCTATACAGCAGCTCATTACAGCGCACAGGATTTGTCGGGAAAACAGGCCTGCAAAAAAGACCTCCTGAAAGAATACGGGCTTCCGGACAGGCTGAGCACAAAGCCGCTTTTGGGCGTAATATCGCGGCTTGCAGACCAGAAGGGTTTTGATCTTCTATCTGACATCATGGATGAGCTCATGGCTATGGACCTTGGCTTTGTGCTGCTGGGCAACGGCGAGCAGAAATATCATGACTTGTTTGAACGCATCGCCCGGCAGTATCCAAAAAAGGCCGGCATCAAGATTGCCTATAATAACAGCCTGGCACACAAAATAGAGGCAGGGTGTGATATGTTTCTCATGCCGTCGCGCTATGAGCCGTGCGGCCTGAATCAGATCTACAGCCTGAAATATGCAACGGTTCCCATTGTCAGGGCAACCGGAGGGCTCGATGATACCATCAGTGATTATAGTGAAGCTGCCGGCACGGGTAACGGATTTAAATTCAGTGACTACAACTCGCGTGAGTTCCTGCGCACCATCAAGCGGGCATTGAAAGTTTTTGAAAATAAAGCCGCCTGGCACAAGCTTATGCAGAGCTGCATGTCATATGACTTCTCGTGGAAGCAGTCGGCAGAGCAGTATGTAGAGCTGTATAAGAAAGCGATAGCTAAAAGGTAAAAAAGGTGAAGAGGTTAAGAGGTGAAAAAGAGCAAAGAAAAGTGCTGAGTAACGAGTGCTGAGTGATGAGTTCGGGTCGCGGGTCACTGGCCACGAGTCACGCGATAAGATTTGATGAGCATGTATATACCATACTAATCTGGATAATGAGATAAAGCAGTGAATAATAAATTTCTGTGCATTCACGGTCACTTCTACCAGCCGCCGCGGGAAAATCCCTGGATTGAAGAAATTGAGAGGCAGGAGAGCGCCGCTTTCTACCATGACTGGAATGAGCGCATTCTCAGGGAGTGCTATGAGCCGAACTGTTTTGCCCGCATCGTGGATGGCAGCAGCAGGATCATTGATATTGTCAACAACTATGAGCTGATAAGCTTCAACTTCGGGCCCACGCTTTTTAGCTGGCTGGAGAGAAAAGCCCCCGTTGTCTATCTGCAGATTCTTGAAGCTGACAAGAAAAGCATCAAGCACCTGAAACACGGCAATGCCATAGCCCAAGCCTATAATCATATGATACTGCCCCTGGCAAATGACCGTGACCGGGAGACACAGATTATCTGGGGCATGGAAGATTTCAGGTACCGGTTCAACCGCGAGCCGGAAGGGATGTGGCTGCCGGAGACCGCGGTCAACGGGGCAACCGTTGCCGCCCTTATCGCACAGAAGATTAAATACATCATCCTCGCTCCCGGCCAGGCGCAGCGGGTACGGCCTCTTGCCGGAGGAAAATGGAAAGAGGTCGAAGGCGCCATAGATACGACGCGCCCCTATCGCTGTTTTCTTAGAAAATCCGATGGCTCAAAGGTTGACAATCAGCATGTTGACGTTTTCTTCTATGACGGGGCACTGTCAGCAGAGATAAGTTTTGGCAATATTCTTAATGACGGGGCCCGTTTCGCCGACCGTCTGAACCTGGCCTGCAGTCCGGATAGGGGCGGGGCGCAGCTTATCAACGTGGCAACCGACGGCGAAACCTACGGCCACCATAAGAAGTTCGGGGAGATGGCGCTGGCTTATGCGTTGCGCACAGCGGTAACAGAGTACGGATTTCAGCTCACAAATTACGGGGCCTTTCTTGAGCAGTTCCCTCCGGAATACGAAGTTGAGCTGAACACCGGCCCCGGTGATCGCGGCACGGCCTGGAGCTGTGTGCACGGTGTCGGGCGCTGGCAGGAGGACTGCGGCTGCAGGATCGACTGGCAGGGCACCTGGAACCAGAAATGGAGAAAAACGCTGCGCGAGGCTATGAACGTTTTGCGCGACCGGCTGGCAGAAATATTTGAACGGGAAGGTGCTCATTATTTCAGCAGCCCCTGGGCAGCGCGGAATGAATACATAAGCATGATCGTGGATCGGAGCTTTGAAAGCAGGGAGCGCTTCTTCATGCTCAATGCTGCTCGAGACCTCAAGGCTGAAGAGCAGGTCAGGGCTTTGAAACTGCTGGAGATGCAGCGCAATGCCCAGCTCATGTTTACCAGCTGCGGCTGGTTCTTTGATGATATATCGGGGCTTGAAGCCACACAGATTCTTAAATATGCTGACCGGGCGCTGCAGCTTGCGGAAACATTTACCGGGCATGATATCGCGACACCGTTCCTGGAAAAGCTGTCGCAGGCACAAAGCAATGTCCCGGGTTTTGGCACCGGCAGGGATATGTATGTGCGGGATATCAAACCAGGCCGGATCAGTATGGAAAAATTGCTGAACCAGTTTGCTCTGCTGTCAGCTTTTGATGCGGCCTCTGAGCGGAGACAGCATATTTATAATTATTCAGTAAAAGTGATGGAATATGAAAAACAGGAGCGTGCGCAATCATTCCTCATAACGGGGCGTGTCAGAATGACTTCCGAGGTTACCATCGAGACACAGGAATTCTTCTATGCGCTGGCATATCTGGGGAGCTACTATTTCAGATGTGTCATCGGGCAGATAGTTACCGGCGTGGACTACAAGCCGGCAAAAGATGAACTGCTGTCGTGTTTTGCTGATGATCCTGAAGCAATAGTGCAGAAAATGACCGAAATGTTTGGAGAGCTCTATTATACGCTGCGGGATATGATGCAGGAAGACCGGCAGCAGATATTGCAGATGCTCATTAATAACAGGCTCGAAGCATATGAAGACACCATCGCCCGGGTGTATGATGAGAACCGGGAGACGATAGAGGGCGCGATTAAAGAGGGATTACCTATTCCTCCTGAGTTTCAGGCTGCAGCCGAGCATACGCTGGGCAGAAGGATGGAGCGTGAACTTGAAATATTTGGAGAGAATTTTGATGAGCTGAAAACAAAGGGTGTTATTAAAAACATAGTAACGGAGGCCAGGGAATACGGGTATTCCCTGAAGACGGAGCGTATCAAGCTGCTCCTGCGCGCTATTCTCAGGGCTAAAATTGAACGGCTGCGCAATGACTGTAACGAGACAGGGGTCAACGATCTGCGTAAAATATTGGAGTTTTCTGGGGAGATGGATGTTCCAGTCAGCACGATAGAGACCAAATATATTCTCTTTGACATCTTAAAAGCCCGATTACCGGAACTGGCAGACAGAGCCAAAGCAGGGGATGAGGCGTCACGCCGCACTGCTCAGGCGCTCATACAGCTTGCGGATAAGATGCAATTTAAAACTGAGCAGTTTGCCGGGATGCTTTCATGAAATTTTAAGACGAATACCGGTAGAAAAAGGTTTACACATAAGCGAAGCCGCGTCTGGCTCCGCTTATGCCTTTTATCAGCATAGTGCTTGTACATGCGGCATTGATGCGGGTCAGAGTGAAAACAGAAGGGTCCTGCAATATGAAATATTCTAAATTCTATATACTGCTGATAGTTCTCATCTGCGCTGCTGCACTATATCTCTATATGATTAAAGCGGGCCCCTCACTGCAGCAGCAGCCTGTTGTGAACGCCCGCAAACCGACGAAAGATAAAGCTTCTCAAAGTTTCGATTTTAAGGTGAGCGGGGCCAGGAGACCGCAAATTATATGGGTTACGAGGACACGGAAGTAAGCCCTGTCCTCAAAAAGTATCTGGATTTCGTCCCGCAGGCACCGGGAAACCTGCTGGATTTAGGATGTGCGTGGGGATTTGCAATCAGGCAAATGCTTGACCTTGAAAAACAAGCCCCCTTTCTAAAGCCGCGCAGCCATAAAATAATAGCCGTTGATGTGAGCCGGGAACACCTGGACCGCGTGGCGGCAGAAACGCCGGCAGAGCTTGTTGAAACGCTTACCATGCATTTCCCGAATATCGAGTCTCAGAAGTGCAGAGAGGCATTTTCACCCGGCACGCTTGGTGCCACGTTTGCCGGCCTGGTGTTTCATTATCTCAACCCGGGTGAGCTGACAAGGGGCTTAAAGCTTTTATTTGACGCCACTGCTCCAGGCGGCAGGGTTTACGCATCGGTGAATTCTGCCTTTATTATGCCGGCTTTGCTGGAAGATTTTCAACGCCGCAAAAAAATCCGGCGGATAAGTATCCGGGCTGGTATCCGTATTTATATAACAACTCGGTGCCAGATAAAATACGCAGCACAATGCCCAAATCAATCTGCGGGATAAAAATAACACTTCTGCATGTTTTTGATGAGGAAACCCTGTCACGCTATTTTAAGCAGGCAGGGTTTCACGTTATAGAGCACTTTTATTTCAACCGGAGTAAGATGATTCCTATGAAGCTTCTCGGGATTGTTGCTGAAAAAAGACCGGAATAAAGTTAAGACAATATAAACAAAATAAATTTAAAAGTTAATTAACGCTAATTATTAGCATCAATTAAATAATTAAAAGTGTTGCAATAAATATTTTTAAGGAATATCATTATAAGAATTAATGAAAGTGGTATACATTTTTTAGTGAATAAAACATTCAGCTAAACAATTATGTATACACCAAAGGGAATATTATTTAAAAACATAAACTGCTGCGCTTTAAAACGAGAAAGCCGCATACAGAACATTTCACTGCCTCTGTATACGGCTTTTTTATGTTGCAAATACTAAATGAACAATAGAAGGACCAACAGGACCAGGCGACAACGTTTCTTTTGTCGGGCCCGCCCCATAGACCGTGACTGCAAGGGCACGAAGTGCTTTTCGCATAGCATGGTGCGGACAACTTGTAACTTCCATCTTTCTAAAAATAAGGTATTGGATGGATAGTAAAACGATACGAATGGCAATAAAAAATATCAGGCTGTACAACAACGGGCGGCTATTAAACCCAGACACCAGGATTATAAAATAAGGTAGCGGGGTAAGTTATGCAGAGCCAAAAGAACATGAATACGCTCAATCAAACAGGCAATGGCAACAGCTTTGATTATGAGGCCATGATTAATGGATTAATAAGCCTGTGTGATGATACGGAACTGGTCATCTGCCTGGATAGAAAAGGGTTGATTAAACATATCAAGAAAACGGCTAAAAACGAGTTGTTGTACAGAGTCACTAAACTGGTTGGACAGTGTATGTGGGACCTGCTCCCGCCTGAAATTGCAGAGTCCAGGAGGGAAGTATTTAATAAGGTGCTGGACTCAGGGCGGGCCATCCGGTTTGAGGATGTGCATGACGGGAACTGGTTTGACAGCATGGTGTATCCGGTATTTGACCAACATAAACGGGTTGTGCAGGTGCTTGTTCTGGGGCGGGACATTACCATAAGCAAGCATGCTGAGATAGAAATCAAAAGCTTGAACGAGCAGCTTGAGCAGCGGGTTGCAGAGCGCACTGTGAATCTGGAGGAAAAGGCACGGACCCTGGAGGACCTCAACGTTACATTGCGGGTGCTGCTGCAAAAACGCGAGGAGGATAAGACTCAGCTGGAAGAGCAGGTGATGAGTAATATCAGGCAAATTATTACTCCCTACCTGGAGAAATTGATGCAGAGCACGTTAGCCCCTCAGCCCAGGGAGGTAATACGAACAATCCAGGCCAACCTCAGCACAATTACCTCTTCCTTCAGCCACAGACTGACCTGCGAGTATTTGAACATGACGCCAAAAGAAATCCAGATAGCCAGTCTCATAAAAGACGGCAAATCCACAAAAGAAATTGCGGAGTTCATGAATACAGCCTTAAAGACCATAGAAGTCCATCGGGAGCACATCCGCCAAAAGCTTAACATAAAGAACCGCAGTGTAAACCTCAGAACCCACCTTTTAAGTAGTCCGTGAATCCTTATTTTGTATAAGGGTTATCTAAGCAATAAAACAGGAATAAGAGTAGTTGCATAGTAACGGTATTATTTATACTATAACGAATAAAGGAAATAATTAATGACCTTTGTTTGTATGTAATACATGCTGCCGCTAACCGCAAACTCATAGAAAATAGGAAGTATGAAATATTGAATATTACGGCGGTAATAACGGCATTCAAACAGCAGCACACTAAATAAATATAGACAGAAAGACATATTTTGCAGATTTTGCTTTTAACAAAAGTAAACGAAGCAAAAGCCTTTAATAGAGAGTTTCAAGGGTGTTCCCTTCTTAGGGTGCGCCCTTTTTTAATATATCAAAAAATGAATTAAGGGCAAGCAGTGAAAAACTCATGTGCTGCTGAGAATATATGAGCCTGCGAAATAAAACAGGAACGGGTCTGTAATAGATATAAGCGTGGTTTTAGAGAGTGATGGAACATATAAACATAACCACAAACATAACCACACAAAAAGGAGGTACAGGGGTATGAAAATACGTGACATAACAATTAAATTGATCACAGTGGTGCTCATTATTTTATGTTTGGGAGCATCAGCATGGGCAGTGCCGGGGTTTATGAACTACCAGGGCAGGCTGACAGACGCGTCGGGGCAGCCGGTCAGCGATCCGGCGCTTACAATGAAATTCAGGATATATGACGTGTTGAGCGGTGGGTCACCTTTATGGGAAGAAACGCAGAGCGTGGCAGTGGTGGCAGGGATGTACAATGCGTTGCTGGGAAATGTGACATCCTTTCCCGGAGACCTGTTTTCAGGAGACAACAGGTGGCTTGAGATAGAAATAGGGAGTGAGGTGCTGAGCCCGCGTCAGCGGCTGAGCAGCGCGGGGTACGCGTTCCGTTCGGCTACAACAGATGGAGTAGAGAGCGGAGGGGTAACTGCGGATATGCTTGCTGCCGGTGCAGTGGGTACGTCAGCGCTGAAGGATGGTTCAGTTACTGCGGCAAAGCTGCAGGACGGTGCTGTGGAATCAGCGAAACTGGCTGCCGGAGCAGTATCATCGGCCAAAATTGCTGCAACAGCAGTGGTTACAGCAAGCCTGCAGGACGGAGCAATTACAGCATCAAAGCTTGCCAACGGGGCAGTAGGCACGGCGGCGCTGCAGGATGGGTCGGTCACCTCGGCAAAATTCGCATCCGGGGCATCTATCGGCAATGCGGATACGGTTGACAACACCCATGCGGCAGCGTTTGCACTCCACCCTGCTTCTGCAACGGTTAATGCAATCGCAAAATATACTGACAGTACGGGCCAGCAGCTGGCAACAACCGGTGTTACTATAGACAGCTCGCAGAACATGACAACTTCTGGAAATTTTAGCGGCAAACAGCTTATATCTACTGTAGCCACAGGAACACCACCGTTTTCCGTATTTTCTACTACAGTAGTTAGTGGTTTAAATGCAAATGTACTAAATGGGTATGGTTCATCTGATTTTTTGCATGTAACCGGCGGCACATTGACCGGACAACTGGTTATCAATTTTGCGGGTGCACCTATATCAGTAAATAATACATCCACTTGTACTAATCTTAATGCCGATTTACTTGACGGCAGCCATGCGTCAGCGTTTGCAGCTGCGAGTCACAACCATGATACCCAATACTATACCAAGGCGCAGGTGGATGCGCTGGAAGCGCGGATTGCAGCTCTTGAAGCAAAACTGGCGAGCCTTACAGTCAGCGGCACTGACGTTATTTTCAGCGGAGTAAATGTGAACATCAGAAACGGAAGCGGCAGCGGCACGGCGAGCGTTAACGGCGTGGGTAACCTTATTGTAGGCTACAACGAGCTGCGGGGAAGCGGCGATGTGCGCACCGGTTCGCATAATGTTGTAATCGGTCAACGGAACAATTTTTCCTCCTATGGCGGGCTGGTAACAGGGAACAACAATGCAATCTCAGGTCAATATGCCAGCGTGAGCGGCGGCTACAATAACACTGCCAGCGGAAATAGTGCCAGCGTCAGCGGCGGTTTCTCTAACGCTGTTACCGAGACGTATGCGAGCATCAGCGGCGGACGCAATAACATTTCCAAGGGCTTAAATTCCAGCGTGAGCGGCGGCTACAATAACACTGCCAGCGGAAATAGTGCCAGTATCAGCGGCGGCCTTAATAACAAGGCCAGCGGCAATTATGCCAGCGTCAGCGGTGGCTCCGGTAACACTGCCAGTAACACAGATGCCAGCGTGAGCGGTGGGCAATATAACACTGCCAGCGGCGGAGCCTCCAGCGTGAGCGGCGGACAATATAATATAGCCAGCGAAGAGTATTCTTTCGTCGGTGGTGGCGGGGGTGCGACTATTGCGGATGGGAACAAGGCAAGTGGCGTGTATTCCAGCGTCAGCGGTGGCTCTAAAAACATTGCCAGTGGCTATCAATCCAGCATTAGCGGCGGTTATACTAATGCAGTTACGCAGACGTATGCCAGCATCAGCGGCGGAGCAAATAACACTGCCAAGGGCCTTTATGCCAGCGTCAGCGGCGGGCAATATAATGTTGCGAGCGGAGATTATTCCTATGTCGGCGGCGGCGGCGCTTTTATTTCTGATGGCGGAAACAAAGCCACTGGCTTATATTCCTGCATCAGTGGCGGTATAGGGAACACTGCCAGCGGCCAATTTACCAGTATCAGCGGCGGCGGCGCTAATCAAGCTACCTTTTGGGGCGCTAGTATCAGTGGCGGTCGTGGAAATATTGCCAGCGGTCAATTTGCCAGCGTCAGCGGCGGCGATACTAACAATGTCAGCGGATATCAAGCAAGCATAAGCGGCGGGTTTACTAATACAGTTACCCAGACGTATGCCAGCGTGAGCGGAGGGGCAAATAACATTGCCAAGGGCACTGCTGCCAGCGTAAGCGGCGGCCAGTATAATATTGCCAGCGGCGATTATTCATTTGTCGGCGGTGGAGGGTATTCAAATGCTTTATACGGAAATAAAGCCAAAGGTCAATATGCCAGCGTGAGCGGCGGTTATATAAACACTGCAGACGGCCCTAATGCCAGCGTCAGCGGCGGGGTACTTAACACTGCCAGCAATGCGTATGCCAGCGTCAGCGGTGGCTCCGGTAACACTGCCAGCGGCGCAGCCTCCAGCGTGAGCGGCGGACATTCCCGTACCGCATCAGGCACGGATGACTGGGTGGCAGGCGGGCTATTGCAGGACTATTAATGATTCTGTTCTAAAACATTCACCGGGAGGTGCTCCTTGAAAAAGATACTACTCAGCATACTGGCAGTGCTTGTGGCAGGGGCAGGGCTTGCGCAGCTCGCCCTGTCGCAGAGCAGCGCAAGCTATAAAATAACGGGTTCAACGCTGGGAACTGCCGGGGGCAGCGCAAGCTCGGCAGGCTACCGGACAGATAATACCCTCGGGCAGGCTGCCATGCCGTTTGATCCCACCATCCTGCCCGGTTCTGCATTCAATATTCTTTATCCTGGTTTTTGGTCCCTAATCGAGTTTGGCAATGAGGCTGAAACAACGTCAACCACAACGTCAGTAGAGGAAACAACGACGAGCAGCACGTCTTCAACAACGACATCAGCACAGCCGACAACCAGCAGCACATCATCAACTACGACGTCAGTTAAGCCGACAACCAGCAGCACGTCATCCACCACAACGTCTGTGCACCTGACAACCAGCAGCACGTCATCAACTACAACGTCAGCACAGCCGACGACCAGCAGCACGTCATCCACCACAACGTCTGTGCACCTGACGACCAGCAGCACGTCATCCACCACAACGTCTGTGCACCTGACAACCAGCAGCTCATCATCAACCACGACGTCAGTAGAGGAAACAACGACGAGCAGCACGTCATCCACTACAACATCAGTACAGCCGACTACCAGCAGCACATCATCCACCACAACGTCAGTACAGCCGACAACCAGCAGCACGTCATCAAGTACAATAGTGAGCACTACAACAACGTCCGAGACACCCGATTGGGTATTGCAGGACCCCCTCCCTACGTCAGCTGACCTGTTTGGTATTTGGGGAAGCTCAGGAGGGGACGTGTTTGCCGTAGGCGATAGCGGCACCATTGTGCACTATGACGGCAGTACCTGGAGCAGCATGTCGAGCGGCACGGCAGATCCCCTGTATGGGATATGGGGTAGTTCAGCATCTGACGTGTTTGCTGTGGGTGAAAGCGGTACAATCCTACATTATAACGGCAGCTCCTGGAGTCCGATGAACAGCGGCACGCAATATTATTTGAATAGTGCCTGGGGCAGTTCAGGAAGTGATGTGTTTATCGCAGGGGCAGGCGGCACAATTCTTCACTACAACGGCAGCGCCTGGAGCAGCATGTCCAGCGGCACGCAATATGACTTGAATGGTGTCTGGGGCAATTCAGGAAGTGATGTGTTTGCCGTAGGTATAATCGGTAAAATTCTTCATTATAACGGCAGTTCCTGGAATACGATGGCCAGCAACACAACGAATGGTCTGGTTAGTGTCTGGGGCAGTGCTGGGAACAATGTGTTTGCCGTGGGCGCAAGCGGCACCATTGTGCACTATAACGGCAGTACCTGGAGCAGCATGACCAGCGGAACGACGAACAATTTGGTTAGTGTATGGAAGAGTTCCGGCAGTGAGGTGTTTGCCGTGGGATTAGGGGGCACTATAGTGCATTATAATGGTTCATCCTGGAGCAGCATGTCGAGCGGAACGACAAATGTCCTGTATGGTGTATGGGGAAGTTCAGCAAATGATGTATTTGCCGTGGGGCAAAATGGAATGATTCTGCACTATGGGTCGGGGAGTGTTACAACAAGTACCTCATCAACTACGACATCAGTGCAGCCGACTACCAGCAGCACGTCTTCAACAACGACCTCAGTACAACCGACGACCAGCAGCAGTACTACGACAACCATAACGCCAGTCGGCACATCCTGTGCGGCAATTCTAAATGCAAATCCAATGAGTCCGGATGGAATCTACTGTATTGATCCGGATGGACCAGGCGGACTTCAGCCGTTTTGCACCTATTGCGACATGTTGACAGAGGGCGGCGGCTGGACATTAGTACTGCTCAATAACAGGCAGGTTAGCGGATGTCCGCAGCCAGGATGGGATGCCGTTCAAAACAGCATTAATACTCGGGGGAGCGGATTATATGGTAATTTCTCAACATTTGATTTGTTTGTAGGAGTGAAATACTGGAACGTGCTGGGAGATACGATGCGGCTCGAGATGGGGGTATCTCGCTATTCGCTGTCGCATCGGGTGATGTATAATTTTCATCTGGATGAAACCAATAATTATACTCTTTCTCTGTCGAATGAAGTTGTGAGTATCTGGAACGGTGGAACCAAAAGTCCCGGTATGTACACCTATTCTAACAATTTACCTCTCTCAACCTATGACTCAGATCATGATACAGCGACCGGCAATTGCTCAGTTAACGCTAATAGTGCTGCCTGGTGGTATGGCAATAATAGTTGCTGGTCCGGAAGCTTCTGGGGAGGAGGCGGCAGCGTTCCATTTATGGATGCCCCATACTGGACAGGCAACAGTAATGAGTATTTTGATTATGGAGCAATATGGATAAAAGGGGCACCTCAAACAACATCCAGCACCTCATCAACTACGACATCAGTGCAGCCGACTACCAGCAGCACGTCATCAACCACAACGTCAGTACAGCCAACGACGAGCAGTACATCATCAACGACGAGCATTGGGGAGTGTACGTCAGACCAGAGTTGCGGCTCAGGCAAAGTGTGCGATGGTGGAATTTGTAAAGATGCATATACCTTGACTGTGCACATACCAGGAAACGGAACCCTTGGGTCGGTTCAATCTCAGCGCACAGGCCAGGCACCACTCACGCTTGCTGATGGAGATGTCGTGCAATACCCCAATGGCGCTGAAGTTACCCTGACCGCTGTTCCAGCGACCGATCCAGCGTATTCCTGCATGTTCTCATCCTGGCAGGGTGATTTGAGCGGCATGCAGAACCCGGCGACTGTCACTATGACCAGCAGCAAAGACATTACCGCCATCTTTTTGCGCTTGCAGGGTACCGGAGCAGTTATTACAACTGCATCGTTTGTAAACCCACAGAGTCTTACGATTACGGAAACCCACAATATGCCGCATGCCATGCCTTATGGCCTGGTAAATGTCGGGATGACCGTTACACAGACCGCCGCAACAGGTGTATTTAATGTGCAGCTGCCGCTGCCGGCGCCGGCTAACGCCCGGTGGTATAAGTGCGGGGAAAAGACCAGCGGCTGTATTGATTTCAGCAGGGATGTCATATCCGGAGGCACTGGTGATGGGGCTGTATTTAATGCGGACCGCACGGTGGTTACGGTATATATAACCGACAATGGACCGTATGATGACAATCCAGTAGACAGCGCCATCACTGATCCGTCCGGTCTGGGCGCGGCATGTTTTAAAAACAGCGACTGTGATGACGGCAAGTACTGCAATGGGCAGGAAACCTGCAGCCAGGGGCAATGTGTTGCCGGCACGCCGCCGTGTTCAACCGGTTATAGCTGTAATGAACAGAGTGACCAATGTATCCCGGTAGCATCCACAACAACTTCAGCTTCAGGTGGCGGTGGCGGTGGCGGAGGCGGTGGAGGCGGTGGTGCTGCCGCGACGTCAAGCACGACCATAAAGCCGCCGACCAGCACAACCGTTGCGGTAACGACGACATCTACCATTAAAGCCGTGACCAGCACCACTACCAGCAGCGTGCAGACCAGCACTTCTTCAGTGCCAAAACCGCCGCCGCCCACGACTACTTCCACGGTAAAGCTGTGCCCGTTTTCTTTCATCGCGCAGGGAGAGCCGGGGAAACTCCATACGCTGCGGGTATTCAGGGACACGGTTTTAATGAACAGTCAGCAGGGGAGAAAATACGTCATTCTATTCTATAAACACGCGCCTGAACTGACATCCATCATGCTGATGAATAACGACATAGCTGTTCAATCCAGAGAGGTTATAAACTTCATGCTGCCGGATGTTGAATCAGCACTGCAAAACAGGGACGTAACTCTATCAGCAATGCAGAGGGGAAGGATAATCGCCGTCTTAGATGCGATTGATAAAAAGGCAGGCCCAGCACTGCAAATGGATTTGCGACAGCTTAAACAGGATTTTAAGAGCGGTGCTGTGCTGTCGGTATTCAACGGGAAGTAAATTAGGTGAGCAGAAAATATGGATACAAGGAAGGGCATAGTAATTCATAGAAACAGAAAACTCCTTCTTTAAACAGGACGGCCGCATACAGGACTATCTTATCACTGTGCGCGGCCTTTTTATTGTTACGCATTGAATTAAATGAAGGCCCGGCAGGACCAAGCGCCAACGTATCTCCTGCCGAGCCCGCCCCACACATTGTGACTGCAAGTACACGCAGTGCCTTTTGTGCGTCATGATGCGGTTCAATGTCGGTTAACACCATCTGGGTGGGATTTTGCATTTAGAAGGTATAAAATTATAAAAGTGAAATGTGAAAGATGAACAGTAAATAGAGAGTAAAATATAAAAGAGGGCAGGGGCGCAGAAAAGCCGCTGCCCTCTTTTAATTATCTTAACTGATGCTCTATCGCTTCGCGGTCATAGGGTGTGGTCATCATGATAAGCGTGGTTCCGGGGGTAAAGACGTGCTGCCGTGAAGGATTAAACATCCACTCATTTTTTATCTTCATTGCAAGCAGCAGTGTGTCGGGATATTTATGCAGGTTCAAAAATGACAGGGGCTGCCCGCTGTAGGAGTCGGGCACCGGGATTTCTTCAATCCGCAGATTCTTCTTTTTATCCCGCAGCATGATGTCCAGGAATGAGACTACAGCGGGACGGATCATTTCTGATGCCATCCGCAGGCCGCCGATAAAGGTGGGGGAGATTACCGCATCAGCGCCGGCTTTTTTAATTTTATCCATATTTTTTAAATCATAGCAGCAGGCGATGACTTTAACGGACGGATTAAGCTGCTTGGCCGTGATGCTTATGACCAGATTATTGTTGTCATCACCCGTTACCGCAAAAACCCCGCTGGCTTTCATGATGCCTGCCTCAAGAAGAGTGTCATTATCGGTTGCATCACCGACAATAAAAAAGTCTTCGTGATAATCATGAAGAAACTTTTCAATGTTCTGCCTGCTGGTATCAACGATTACATGCGGGCGTTTGGTTTCAAAAAGTTCGTTGATAATGTAATGGCCGACGCCGTCAATGCCGCAGACAATAAAATGATCGCTTAATTTTCTGATTGATTTTTCCATTTTTCTCCTCAGAAACGCTTCATTCAGGCTGCCCTCTACTATGAAAGCTGTGAAATTTGAAAGGGTGTAGGTTATGATGCCGATGCCGCAGAGCGCAAGGAACATGGTAAAAATTCTGCCCGTTGCGCTATCGCTGAGATCAACTATTTCTCCGAAGCCGATGGTGGTGATGGTGGTTAAGGTCATGTAGAGGCAGTCGATCAGCGTTGAATTGCCCCGTGAAATGATGCGGTAGCCGATGGTCCCAGCGAGCAGCACAGCCATAAGAGCAAGGCCGGTCCAGATGAATTTGCGATAAATCTGAGAGAGAGATAAAAGTCCTTTAGCAGCCAAAGCCTAACCTTACATAATAAATTATAAACTCTACGTCCTAAACTAATTAATACCCACTCAAAAAAATCTAAATTCTAATTTTTAAATACTAAATAAATCCAAATATCTAAATACAAAGTCGTACTGTTTTGGATTTTGCATTTTGAAACATTAAATACTGTTTAGAATTTAGTATTTAGAGTTTAGTATTTCTTTTTGTCAGTGTTTAAAAACCCGCTGTCCTGTGTACACCATGGCAACGGGCGGCTTTGCCTCGTTGCATGCTTCGATGGATTCAAAGTCGCGGTCCGATCCGCCGGGCTGCACAATGGCGGTGATGCCCTCCTTGATGCCGACATCAACACCATCGCGGAAGGGGAAGAACGCATCAGAAACCATGATGGAATCAATGAGGCCGCCATGGGCCTGTTTTGTTTCCTGGTCAATCTCATCTTTAAATGCCGAAGAGCGCTTGCCTGCTGCAATCTCAAGCTCAAGTGTCTTGTAGGGGATGCCATGTTTTTTAAAGCAGAGCGCGTCCGCGTACTTGGTGTAGGCCTTGAAGATGGCTATTTCAGCAACACCTACTCGGTCCTGCTCGCCGGTACCGATACCAACGGTGCACTCATCTTTAATATATAATACAGAATTGGACGTTACGCCAAGCTCCACATTCCAGCCGAACAGCAGGTTTTCATACTCTTTCTCTGTTGGCATGCGGTCTATTTTATACTGTTTGCCCTTGAATTCCGCTGCGGCCGGCTTCAGGTCATCCTTTGAATTGACCGCGTTCAATTGTGACTGCTGGACAATAAGACCGCCGTCAATAAGGGACTTGAATTCAACAAAGCGGGTGTTGCGGTACTGCTCAAGCTTATCCATATTGTTTATCCTGATAATCCTGAGATTTTTTCGCTTTTTTAAGATGTCCACTGCGCCTTCCTCAAATTCAGGGGCAACAACCACTTCCAGGTAATTTTCGCTCAATGCTTCAGCCGTTGCCCTGTCAAGGGCACGGTTAAAGGCAGCGCATCCGCCAAACGCGGCAATGCGGTCAGCCATGTTGGCGCGCTGGAAAGCATCGACCAGGGTGCTGCCATAGGCGGCGCCGCAGGGGTTATTGTGCTTGACGATGATGGCACACGGCTTTCTGGTTAAATATTTCATGATGTTCATCGCGTTATCAGCATCAGTGAAATTTGTTTTGCCAGGGTGCTTGCCGGCCTGAATCATGTCTTCCTCGGTGATTGCGCTGACCAGGCCTTTGCCGGAAGCAATGAACTGACATTTGCCAAGAGAGAGATTGCCGTTTACCAGTTCATACAGGGCAGCTTCCTGGCCAGGATTTTCGCCATAGCGGAGGCCCTTTTCAATAACTTCGCCGCTGTCTTCTGCAATCTTCCAGGTTCGCTTTTTATATACCAGGGTCTGGTTCCCGAAGGTGATGGTCATGGTATCGGGGAAATGGTCGTCCATTATTGTTTTGTACATCTTCTTTAATTCAGTCATACGATGACTCCTTATTATAATAGTTTTATAGGGTTCTAGGATTCCAGGGTTGAAATTAGGGTTCAAGGATTCAAGGTTTCCAGGGTTCAAGGGTAATAATGATATTTTTTATACACTTGAACCCTTGGACCCTCGGCCCCTGGGACCCTTAGCCATTAGACCCCTTGACTTCTTGGACCCTTATAGTTATCTTCTCTTGCTCTTCTTCCGGTCCTTTTTTGCCTGCTTGCGCTTGGCTTTCTGCTTCTTGCGGTCTGAAGAGGAAACGCTGCGGGTTCCCCCTCCGGTGCCCTGGTTGAGTGCAGGAAGCCCAGCTCCCATAAGTTCCGAGGGATTGAAGGCCGCGCCGATGCCCGGAATCTTGTTAAGGCCGGGGATGCGGCTCAACAGTCCGCCGCCACCGATTTTTTTCATCACATCGCGCATCATGTTAAAGCGCTTCATCAGGTCATGAACATCCCGGCGGGTACGGCCGCTTCCTTTGGAGATACGGGTTACGCGGCTTTCATTCAGAACAGTTGGCTGCTGCCGCTCTTTGGTGGTCATGGAGTTTATGATCGATTCAACTTTTACCAGCTCACGATCATCAACTGATGCCCCCTTGGTTAACTGTGAAAAGCCGGGAATCTTTTCCATGAGGTCTGAAAGAGACCCCATTTTTTTTATTGACTGAAGCTGTTCCAGAAAATCGTTCAGGGTGAAGGCGCCTTTAAGCATGCGCATGGCATCTTCTTCAGCCTTCTTTTCGTCAACCACTCGCTCAAAGTCCTGCATCAGGCCGACAACATCACCAAATCCAAGAATGCGCGATGCAAGGCCTTCAGGACGGAACTCCTCGAGTTTGTCCAGGGACTCGCCCATCCCGAGAAATTTGACTGGTTTGCCGGTAAGTTCTTTAATAGAGAGGGCAGCGCCGCCTCTGGCATCACCGTCAAGCTTGGTAAGAATAAAGCCCGACAGGTCAAGGCGGCGGTTAAACTCCTGCGCGGTCTTCACCGAGTCCTGACCGATCATGGCATCGCACACCAGGAAGATGTTTTCCGGCCTGGTGCTTTTGACGATATCTTCAAGCTCCATCATCAAAGAGTCATCAATCGCCAGGCGTCCTGCGGTGTCAAAGATTGCGGTATCACAGCCTTTTTCACGGGCGTATGCAAGGGCCTGACGGCACAGCTCGGGAGGAGGCGTATTGTCCTTGAAAAATACCGGCAGGTTAAGAGAGCTGCCGATTACCCTGAGCTGCTCCACTGCTGCAGGCCGATACGGATCTGCGGCAACCAGCAGGGGCTTTTTCTCCTGTGTTTCAAGGAAGCGGGCGAGCTTGCCGGCAGTGGTGGTCTTGCCGGAGCCCTGCAGGCCGACCAGCATAATCGATGAAACCGGCTGGGGGCCCCGCTTTATGCTGGTGTCAACCGGGCCCATCAGGGACACCAGCTCTTCGTAGCAGATATTTATAAAATGGTCTTCCGGGGTTGCTTTAAGCTTCTGACCCTTGTAGGACACTTTGGTTTCAATAACTTCACCGAGCGCTTTCTCCTTAACGTGCGCGATGAAAATTTTAACCACATTATAATTGACATCTGCCTCGAGCAGGGAAACCCTGATATCCCGCAGGGCATCTTCCAGATTTGCTTCGGTAAGCTCAATCCGCCCCTGCAAACGGTCGCGAGCCTGATTGAAGCCTTTGGATAGTATTTCAAGCATTTGCAATAGCCTTGGTTAAAGCTATCAGCGTTCAGCAATCAGCATTAAAAAGAACTGACAGCTGAAAGCCGAATGCTGACAGCTATTTTGTTATTATTTCTTCCTCCACCGCCCGCATCAGGCCCTCCACATCAAGCCCGCTTGCTTTAAACAGCTCGCTGGTAGGGCCGGAATAGCAGTAGTTAGAGATGCCGAGCTTGCGCAGGCGACACGGAATGCGGTTCTCCATAAGCCCGTTAGCAACAATGCTGCCGAGCCCGGTTTTTACGTTGTGGTCTTCGTAGGTAATAATAATTCCCTTTTCAGCTGCGTCGCTCAGCACTGATACGGGAATATCCCGCGGGCAGCAGACATTGAGCACCTGCACGCTGATGCCCTTCTGCTGCAGCAGCTCCCACGCTCTGACGACGCGATGCAGCATCACGCCGCAGGTTATGATAACAGCTGAGGTTCCTTCCCGCACTACATCAACGCCGCCATATTCAAAGTGATAGGCGCGGTCAAAAAACGGTGAGCCGTCTTCCCTCACGATTACCGGTATTTTAGAACGGCCCATGCCGAGCAGGAAGTTGCCGCAGGTTTTTGTCATATAGCGCGTCGCATGGTCAGTCTGATTGGGATCAGCAGGGATCAGTATTTTGAAGCCAAACAGATTCAGGAACAGTCCAATGTAGTCAATGCACTGGTGGGTCTTGCCATCTTCACCTACATCAAGCCCGAGATGAGTGCAGACCAGCTTTAAGTTTGCATGGTTAATGTCATTAAGGCGGTGCTGGTTATAGGTCTCACAGGTGCCAAAAACACCAAAGTCGGCAAAGAATGTAATCACCCCTTCAATGGAAAGCGCTCCGGCCATGGTTGCGGTGTTGTGTTCCTGGATGCCGCTCTGAAAAAAATTGCGGGGGCAGATGTTCTTAAAGCCATCGGTTTTGACAGACCCGGCCAGGTCACAGTCAAAGACCGCAAAGGGCGGGCTTTCAATCCGTTCGCAGTTAAGGCGGGTCAGGTCTTTAAGGGCGGTGCCGAATGCGCTCCTGTTGTCGAGCTTGTCATCTTTTCCATACAGAGCTGGCTCTCCCGTCACTACATTACTCAGGGTTGGTGCTGATGGGGTGCTGACAGGCACGGTGCTCTGAGCTATGCGGCGTTTTTCATAGAAGCTCAGGTCATTGTCTAAAGACAGCTCCAGCAGAGCCTGAGCGAGTTGATCTCTGGTGAGAGCAACACCGTGATAGAGCTCCCTGTTCGCCATAAAGGAAATGCCCTTACCCATGATGGTCCGGGCTATGATGGCAACGGGAGCGGACTGATTGTGTACCGCAGCATATAGGGCCTGATATATTTCATTGAAGTCGTGCCCGTCAATTTCAAGAACCTGCCAGCCGTTTGAAAGGAAGTTCCCTTTTATATTCTGCGGCATGACGTCATGGATGTGCCCGCTGATCTGCAGGTTGTTGTTGTCAATAATGACCGTGAGGTTATGCAGCTTATACTTTGCGGCAAAGCGCCGGGCCTCGGAAATTTGGCCCTTCTGCTGCTCGCCGTCACCCATGAAGACAAAGGTGTGATACTTTTTATTATTAAGCAGCGCGGCAAGCGCAAACCCGCAGCCAACCGAAAGGCCCTGTCCCAGATTGCCGGTGCCCCATTCAATGCCGGGCACGGAACGCTCCACATGGCCTTCAAAAATGCTGCCGGTTTGACGAAAGCCGCTGATGGCGTCATGAATGTTAAAAAAGCCGCTTCTGCCGAGGGCTGCATAAACACCGGGTGAAGTATGCCCGTTGCTGATGACGATGCGGTCGCGGTCGGGGTGGCCGGGATCGTCCGGGAACACGCTGGCTTCGGCATAGAGGGTGAGATACATATCAATAGAAGACAGGGAGCCGCCGGGGTGACCGCATCCGGCCAGGGTTGTCATTTTGAGAATGTCGCCTCGCGAGAGACGGGCGCGCTCCCGTAATTTCTGTAAGACCTGTTGGTCAAGAGAGTCAGCTTTGAATCCTCTCTCATGCAGTGTGTCAGTGTGCAGCATAGTAATAGCCGTATAGTTAAAGAGTGTAAAAGCGGGAAACGTGAACGTATGCCAGCAGAGCTGTTAGCGTCAAAGTAAACAGTAATCTACAATAACCGTGCGGGAAATTGTCAGCTCGCGACACAGAGCGTCTCAGGACAGCAGGCGGTCAGCCGTCTACATTGGTTTTTTCCTGCATTGCAAACCACCCGCCCGGATCTTCACAATAGAGGAGGGAATCCTTAAGGGAGGTAAGGTGCTCTTTTTCCAT
>Ga0209777_10002848_pt1 | contig 22102 bp, 20 predicted proteins | sample FrelakmetHBP12HB_FD_187147 | JGI IMG/M metagenome (GOLD analysis project Ga0209777, IMG submission 187147) | Freshwater lake sediment microbial communities from the University of Notre Dame, USA, for methane emissions studies -HBP12 HB (SPAdes)... | ecosystem: Environmental > Aquatic >...
CTTACGGATCGCGGCCTGCTCCGGCCCGGCATGGCGGCGGATATTACAATCTTCGACCCCAAGACGGTGAGCGATAAGGCCACCTTTCAAGATCCTCTGCAATATCCAGTAGGAATTCTCTACGTCGTCGTGAATGGCGTGGTCGTTATCGACCAGGGGCAACATACGGGCGCAAAACCCGGACGCGTGCTCTACGGGCGCGGTCGGCAGACATAACGGAACGCGCGCCTTCTGGCCTGGAGGCGTTCCAGCGGGGAAAGGCCTTCAGCGCCTTCAGCTCAGAGCCGAACAAAAACACCCCGTTCACCCAGCCGTAGTACAGCGGTTTGATTCCGAGGCGATCTCGAACCAAGTAAAGGTATTTTTCTTTTCGGTCCCAAACCGCAAAGGCAAACATTCCCACAAATCGGCGAAGAGATTCGGGAATCCCCCATTGTTCTATTGCCGCCAATATGACTTCAGTGTCTGATTGTCCCCGGAATCGGTGTCCAAGATTTTCTAATTCTTTTTTCATTTCTCTAAAATTATATACTTCGCCATTGTAGACGATAATAAATCGACCCGTTTCGGAAAACATGGGTTGATGACCTTCATAAGACAAATCAATAATGGCCAGTCTTCGATGGGCTAGTCCGACTCTCGCTTTCGGATCGAACCATATTCCTTGGTCGTCGGGACCTCGATGGATAAGGGTATCGGCCATTTTTTTCAATATATTTTCCCCGTTGGCCAAAGGTTGATCACACCCGAGCATCCCGACAATTCCACACATTTTCGTCTTTGCTGATTTTTCTGAGATAAAAATTAAACAGTTAATGATCCTGATCTTGATTTTTTAATGATATTTTTTCTAACGATCTTGAGAAATTGTATCGTTAAATAATCACTCCTTAAATTAAAAAGGAAATGCATAAAATAAATATTTTTAATCCATTTGCTACTTTATCCATTTATTTAAAAAACACCTTTTTCTTTTAACATTTTTCTATATAATTGGTCATAGGAATCAATCATTTTTTCCAGGGGATATGAATTAATTACTTTATTTTTTGCTTCCTTTCCTATTTTTTCAAATATTTCCCTATTTTCACTCAATTTCGTAATTGCCTCCGCCAATCGTTTGGAATTTGCCGGGGGGACAAGCAGACCTGATAATTCATCATCAATTAATTCTGGAATGGCACTAATCCTGGAAGCAATGACCGGTTTTCCCTGGGCCATAGCCTCCATTATTACATTAGGCATTCCTTCGCTAAGAGAGGGAAGAACAAAAATATCAATAAGTTGATAGAAATCATTCATTCGATCGCAACGTCCTAGAAAAAGCACATTTTTCGAAATGCCCATTTTCAAGGTCTGCCCTTTCAGGTCATTTTCTTTATTTCCGGTTCCGGCAATTATTAAAAAAAGCTTGGAATTGCTATTTAATGAAATTCTCATGGCTTCCAATAAATAGCGATGACCTTTTTCGACCGCCAGTTGACCAGCCGTCCCGATAATTATTTTATCTTCAGGAATATTAAAGGATTTCCGAAGTTGGTACTTATTGAAATTTTTGGGATCTTCTTTGGTTACTTCAATTCCATTGTATATTAACGATAATTTCTCTCTATTCATGCGGATTTTATGGGTACAATACTCCATTGCCGGCAGAGAGTTTACAATCATCCCGTCGTCAATTGGATTAGTTATCCGATCTAATATGTTCTGCCAGGATAATATCGTTTGGCCGTCGCCCCTGATTCCGGATATAATTAAGGGTGTTTTTGATATCCGGCCTAATATTCTGCCAATATTGTTTGAATAAAATAAAAAGTTTTGTATTACTTCTATTTTTTCTTCATAAATAACTTTTAATATTTTGGGAATTCCTACAAATAAAATATTATATTTATTGAATACAAATATTTTTATTTTATAATTATTTAATATATTTATAAAGATTTCGTCGCCTCCATTCAAGATCACTACCGTCGGAGAATATCCTCTTTTGCTCAGACCTTCCACCAATTGAATCAATACCTTTTGCGTTCCTCCCCTGGCCATACTGTCAATGATAAATAATATTTTAATTTCTTTCATATTCAATTTCGATATTCGTGGTTAAGCATCATATTTATATTCAAATTTAATATTTAGACAAAACCATACTTAAAAAGATTGGTTTACTCTAGGTTAGTTTTTAATAAAGGTAATGATTTTGTCGATTTTATGAAGCAAATAATTTAAAGGATTTCTAATAATTGGTGGTTGAGTTGACAATATGTAACCAACCAGGGCCTTTATCTTTTTATTTGATTTTGAAGATTTTCGAAACGCATTCAAATAATAGTGCCTTCCTTCATAACTATTTGTAAAAAGATAATTATATCCTATCGATAAATTGATTGTTGATTCGGCTTCGCTAATAGATTCCGGATCTTTCAAATACCCACTGGCAATATGTTTACGTAATATTTCAAAAATATTCATCGAAATATCGATATTATTCCTTTTTTTATCATAATGCATTCGATAATAAAGTAATTTTTTTCCCAGAATTCTGAAATTGCCGAATTGCGCCATCCGCAACCACAATTCAAAATCTTCAATACATCTGAATTTTGGATTTTCATCAAATCCACCAACTTTTTTAATTACGTTTTCTCTAACCACAACCGAGGATGTTTTAATCGGACTTACGGAAAATATTGAGGTATAATCATAATCCTTATATCCTTTTTGGGATCTCCCGAAATCAATTTGCCGATAGTAGGGTGTTTGACTTATTATAATCGCGTCGGTACCTACTCCTACTATACTATTTTCTTGGAAATGTTTTATTTGTTCTTCTAGCTTTTGTGGACACCAAATATCATCAGCGTCAAGGAAGGCAATGAATTCTCCGCTGGACTTATCAATTCCATAATTCCGAGAAGCAGCAATAATTCCGTTATTTTTGAATTTGAAATATTTTATTAGCTTGCTATCAAATGACGATATTGTTTCTTCGGTTTGATCATCCGAGTAATTATCTATAATAATTATTTCAATATTTTTATAACTTTGGCTGAGAACAGATTTAATGGCTTCTCCAATATACCCCCCATAATTATATGTCGGAATAATTACTGATATTTTAGAGGAATTATTAAATTCATTCATTTATTTCATGAATTGTTCGCATAATTCCATCGTCTTATTTATTTCATAATCCATTGTATTTTCTAATTGAAATCCCGTTTTGGAAAGTTTATCGATACTATATTTGATTGGTTTAGTATTGGTTAAATCAGTATCTTTCGAATCTATTATTATCTCCAGTTTGCTCTTTTTATATTTCTTTTTGTAAATCTCGGATATTTTTTCTGCCACTTCCATTACTGACATATTACAATCTCCGCCAAGATTAAATAATCCATCGCCCCATTTATCTTTTTCTAAAAAAATAAAATGATACACAGCTCTGGCAACGTCATTCAAGGAAATAAAATCTCGATATTGTTTTCCGGAAGAGCGTAATACTATTTTGCCTTCAATTACAGCTTGTTTGCATAAATCGTTGAATAATAAAGTCCACCTATTAATATCCCGGTGCATCGGATATCCATAGCCATTGGATAATCGCAATGTAAGAGTTTCAAAATTAAAATAATGTTTAAAATATCTTACATAATCCTCAGCGGATCGGTGCGTTATTGCGTAAGGATGATATGGCTTAGTTGCAGTATCTTCGGTTATGACCGAATCAGTAACCAATCCATAAACATGAAAAGTTGAAAAATAAACAATGTTTTTTATGCCTTCTTCATTAGCAATATTCAATAATTTGAAAGTTCCTTTGGTATTAACATCGATTGCCAGTTTTGGATCTTGAGCAGATTCTATTTCATTCAATGAAGCCAAATGAATAATTACGTCGACTTGGGCAATGGAAAGGCAATTTTTGATTGATTTTTCTTTGAGAACATCCATTTCGATTATATCGGCATTGTTTGTCCACTCTGGTCTTTTTCGCAAGTTCCGGGTTGTTAGAAATAATTGGCACTCGGGTTCTTTTTCTCTAATAAATTGAAAGATTCTCCCACCGATATAACCCAACCCTCCAGTTATCAATATTTTCATTTAAATTTAATCCCCCAGTCATAAGGTATAATTTTGCCAAAAGGATCCATCCTTTCAATTTCGTCCGGTCGATGCGGAATAGTTGCCAAATTAGCGATAATTGCCATGGTATTTCCAATTCCTTTGAAACCATTCCAAACCTTTGGAGGAATTTTCACCAAACAATAATTATCTCCCCCGACAAATAATTCCTGTAGTTCTCCTTTGGTGGGAGAATCCTTTCGGTCATCATATAAAACCAGCTTTATCATCCCATAGATGACTGCATAATTTAGAGTCATTTCTTTATGAAGATGCCAACCTTTTATGATTCCGGGATAAATAGACGAAAAATATATTTCACCAAATTTTTCAAAAATCGGGTCGTCCGCCCTCATCATATGCATAATGCTTCCGCGCTCATCGGGAATTATTTTTAACGGCTTTATCAATACTCCATTTATCATTACTTTTAACCTCCCTCAAAAATATTTTATACCATTTAATGGTATCAATTAATCCATTTTTCAAACCGTACTTCGGTTTCCATTTTAATTTTTTTCTGGCCTTTTCCGCCGAAAGAAACTGGTGTTTTATCTCACCCTTAACTTGCCCCTCTACCTTCGGAGTCATATTTTTCTTCATGAGTTTTATGATCATTTCAACCAATTCGATAACCGTCACTTGGCTTTCGTTACTAAAATTAAAAGCTTCTCCATGGATTTCATTATCTTCCATTTTTTCCGCAAGATTTAAATAGGCCTCAACCGCGTCCTTTATATAAATATAATCTCTGATATATTTTCCATCACTGCGAATGATTGGTCTTTCATTGTTAATGAGGGATTTTATTGTTCCAGGTATAATTCGATTAAAATTCAGATCCCCTCCCCCATAAAAATTTCCACATCTGGTAATGCAAATCGGAAGTTTATAAGTATTGAAAAAGGCGTAAGAAATCAAATCGGCGCAGCTTTTGGAAACATCATATGGATGTGATCCTTTTAAAGAAGCGGTTTCTTGATATGGCAATTTTTTATGTTCGCCATAAGCTTTATCGCTGGAAGCAATAATTATCCTTTTAACTTTCTGATTTTTTCGGCAGGCTTCCAGCAAATTCCAGGTTCCCTTAACGTTGGTTTCGAATGTGGAGATCGGATTCTGATTGGCAATACTGACAATCGTCTGCGCCGCTAGATGGAAAACCGTGTCGATTTCATACTCATTCAAGATCCTTTCCAGCAGGAAATAATCTTCTACTTCACCTCGGACTGTATTTATTTTACTGATTGAGTCCTGCAGGATAAGGTTGGATTTTGGGACCCAATCCCTGATTAGACCGATCACATTTCCGGATTTTTCCAGTAGCGATTTAGTCAACCAGGATCCTAGGAACCCGGTACATCCGGTAATAAATATATTTTTATCGTTCCAGAAACTTTTTTTAATTATGTTTTCCATGGCGAATTCCCTTTTTCCCATAGCTCATTTAAATATTTAAAATCGCGGTAAGTATCCATACACTGCCAGAAACCTTTATGCCGATAGACTTTCAGTTCACCATCTTGGGCCAGTCTTTCCAAGGGTTCTCTTTCCAGAATGCAATTGGGATCATCATCAAGGTATTTAAAGAATTTTCTGTTAAATATGAAATAACCGCCATTGATCGAGCTCTCGTTACTTCTTGGCTTTTCCTTGAATGAGAGTACTTGATCTTTGTCAATAATCAATTCGCCATATCTGGACGGCGGTGAAACGCCGGTCACAGTTCCGATTTTTCCATGTTTTATATGATATTTTAATAAATTATTAATATTTAAATCAGTCACTCCATCACCATACGTTACCATGAAAATATCTTCTTTTATATATTTTTCAATTCGCTTAATTCGGGAACCTGTCATTGTATTTGATCCCGTATCAACCATAGTAATTTTCCAATTTTCTTTTGAATGTCTTGGATAAATATTTATCTTTTTTAATCCAATTTCAATCGTAAAATCATTTGAGAATATGTCATAATGATAAAAATATTCTTTTATCATTTCGCCTTTATAACCAAGACATAATATAAAATCATTAAATTTATATTTTGAATATGTTTTCATAATATGCCAAATAATTGGCATTCCTCCTATTTCGACCATTGGTTTGGGTTTTATCTCAGTTTCTTCCCTTAGCCTGGTTCCCATACCGCCGCACAAAATTACAACTTTCGTATTCATTTTTACTCCTTATTTATTTATTGAAAGATAAATTATTATATATATTTATGTATTTTTTCATGATTTTTTCGTATGAAAATAATTCATTATATATTTCCAGACTTTTCTTGCCCATTTCTACCCTCATTTTTTCATTATTTACCATTTGCAAAATTGCATTGGAAAGCTCCTTTGGATCCCTTGGCTTAACAATAAATCCATTAACATTATTTTTTATTTGCTCCGGAATACCCGCAATGTCTGTTCCTATTATAGGTTTGCCAAAACTCATTGATTCTAATATTACATTCGGAAAATCTTCGTTTTCTATAGAAGGTAAAATAAACACATCTATTATATTCATAAGATCAAATATGTTCTTTTCCTTCTGAATAAATATAATATTTTTATTAACGCCTAGTATTTTTGATAAATTAATCAAATTACAATATTCCCTTCCCTCTCCTTCAATTATTAAGATAAACTTATTATAATCATTCTCAAAATCTTTTTTGATTATCCCAATTGATTCAACAAGATATTTTTGGCCTTTTCTTTTTTCAAGCAAGGCAATGTTGCATAGAATAATTTTATCGTTTTTAATGTTTAATCTTTTTAATAAAGATTCTCTGGATTCAATCAAAGTTCTTGGCGTTATTGTGTTTGGAACATTTATGGCTCTTCCATCCGCTAGATTCCACAGTAATCGCAATTTATCACAAGCATATTTCGAGCCAGTAATAAATATTGTCATATTATTTTTTACAAACCAATCGATCGGTTTATCTATGAACCTAAAAATACTATTATAAGGAGTAATTATATTATTAATAACAAATATCACTTTATTTATTCTACAATATCTGGCTGCGAAAACCGCTGATAGGCAAGAATAGGATCCTGGGTATCCGCCGTTATTAATATGTAATATTTCTGGTTTAATCTTTTTAAAAATTATTATTAATCTAAAAATATCATAAACAAAAAATAAATATTCAATCATCAATAATCTAATCAGGATTCTTAATATTTTTTGAATAATAATATTATCCAAATAATTAATAACTGAATACAAACTATTTATGCTGAAATACTTCATTGGAATTATTTTAATGTTATTTGTCAATCTATCATTGAGACCTTCTTCATATCTTTTGGAATAACCATAAACAAATGTAATATCAAAGTTGGATTTTATTTGATTGCTTCGAAAAAACGAAATTAACATATTCTCACATCCAGCAAAAAAATAACAATCCGAGTAATATATTATTTTTACTTTTTTTTCATCATTACACATTTAAATAACTTTCTATAGTATTTTTAATGCCTTTATTAATTCCTACTTTTGGTTTCCATTTTAGTAATTTATTAGCTTTTGATATATCAATTTCATATCTCATAATCTCGGCTTTTCGATATTTTATCTTTCCCAATTTAATCAGATCCTTCTTCCCAAAATAACTTGCAATTAAATTTGCAATATTTTTAATTTTATACGATTTCCCAAAACCTATATTAAATATTTCACCAAAATATTTGTTGACAATTCCAGCCTTAAGATAAGCATCTATCAAATCACTAATATAAATAAAATCTCTTGTTTGTTCTCCAAATGTCATTTCAAATATTTCATTATTATTTAATTTATTTATCATAGCAGGAATAAACATAGATTCTTTTTGACCTGGACCATAAGCTAAAGATGGTCTTAATAAAATAATCGGCAATTGATAGTTTTTCATTAACATATTACACAAATAAGAATTACATACTTTTGAAAAAGAATATGGACTTACCGGATTTTCCTTATAATGCTCTTTAAATTTACTTTTTTGATAACCATATTCTTCACAAGTTCCTGCTATTATTATCGAATTACATTTTTTACTATTTTTTACTGATTCTAATACATTTACTGTACCTAATATATTTATTTTTATCATTTTTCTCAAAATTTCGAAATTGATATCTCTATCTATAAAAGCAGCCAAATGAAATGTAATTTGAGGAGAAATTTCAAGAATTATTTTATTTAATTTTGTAAAATCATAAATGTCACACTTTATAATATTCGTATTTGAATTTAATAAATTATTATTTTCTTTATCTATTAATGTTATCTTTGATTCGAATTTTAATAATTTTTTTACTAAATTCTGTGCAATAAATCCAGAACCACCAGTAATTAAAATCCTCTTATTTTTATAATATTTGTATATACTCATTATTATTTATGGATTGTTTATTCTTTTTAAAACAGCAATATAATCACTATAATTTACTAATTTTGAATTAAAGGATAAAAATAATTTAAATGGAATAAAAAATAAATTAAATATAAATTTGATAATCTCCTTTTTTAATTTAAATTGAAATGTTAAGTTGTTCCAAAAACCTTTTAAAATATCATATTGATTCTTTTTGCTTTCCATTATCATATTTCCTAACGTCCATGAATTTTTAATAAAATATATTTCATCAATTTTGTAATTAAATCTATTACATAATTGATTTAATGTTTGAGGATCTATCCAACATGTGTGTTCAGGATTTACTAAATATTCATTCTTTATCAATACATAATAAAATTCGTCAATGTAAAATGGATTTGGAGTCGTAACAATAATAATTCCATCTATATTTAATAACTTATCACAATTATTGAAAAAACCTTCAAAATTTGATAAATGTTCTATAATATCACCTGCAACAATAACATCATATTTTTCTTCTGTAATTAATTTTTTGGTTATATCTCCATAAATAATATCAAAACCTCGTTTTTTTAATATCTCAACATCATCTTTAATATAATCAATTCCAACAACTTTTTTTGCAACATTTTTAATTTTTCCATGAAGCCATTTTTTATCATTTAAAGCATAAACTGCGTTATGTCTGACGCAACCTATATCAAATACTACTTTATTTTGACATTTATCAATTATAAATTTAATTCTATCTTTAGTATCAGATTTTATTATTTTATTAGATAATTCGAATTTATTCATAATTAATAATAATTTGTTACTTTGATGCCGTGATTATATATAAAACGCAGCAATTTTCATCATCTTTTCTATAAAATAATAAATTGATTATATTTTTAAAAGGAATAATTACAGAATATATATGTTTATACCAATTGGGTTTGCATTTTAATTTATAAATATTTGTCCAATGATTAACAATATTAGCATTACCTATTGGTTCAATATTAATATTAATGAAGCCAGCTTCTTTAAATAACTTTTTTAAAGCGAAATGCGTGAATCTATAATAATCATATGGGGGTTGATGTAAAAATTCCAAAAAAGATACTGTTACAATTATATTTCCTCCATTTTTTAATAATCTATACGCTTCATTAACAAATTGAATCGGATGTTCGATATGTTCCAATACTTGACTTGAAAATATTGTATCGCTATAACCATTTTCCAAACTTACTTTACAACAATCTTCCCATAATTCTACATCATTCGCATTATAGTGGTATTTATTAATATCAGGATGATCAACGCCAATATATTCAGTAATATATGGTAAAAATAATTCCCTATATGGTTTCACTCCGCAGCCTAAATCAATTAATTTTCCTTTGGCATATTTTGATGCAGCTTTTGATATTTTATTCAACAATAATATTCTAATTAGCATACTGTAATCGAATAATGAAAATTTAGTAAAACCATTGCCTTTTTTAAATAAATATATATTATTTAAACAAGAAATCATTTCTAAACTCTTTGATCTTCGACAATCACTACTGCCCGGTTAAAAGTCGAATCCTTTTACCTCAAACCCCTGTTTGGGTACTATATCAAGTCAAGCGCTTGAATCCTTCGTGCGCGATCGGTCCCATCAGCAGATCGGAAGCATTATTCATATCAATGGCGGTTTTAATAACTCCAAAAACTTTATCCACACTTTTTAAATATTTTTCGATATTTTCTCTGCGGTGGCTAAAAGACACATAAACGCTTCTGGAAGCTAAAAATCCCTGCTTCAGCATCTCTTGAGTAAACAAAGTATGCAAAACCTGAGAATTTGGATAATTGAAAGCAAACATCGGCAGAGGAGGAATCCCGGAAATGGAAACGTTTAAATTATGCTGATCGGCCAATTTTTTCCATCCGGATTTGATTTGATTCCCAATTTTGCAAAGATGTCGCGGAACATTACTTTTCTGAATTTTCTTAATCGTGGCAATTGCCGCGGCTGGGCCGATTCGATCAGTCCAGTAGGTACTGCTGATAAAACTTTCCTGAGCCACATCCATTATTTTCTTTCGGCCCAGGATAGCAGCCATAGGAAAACCGTTGCTCATGGCTTTCGCATAAACAACAACATCCGGGGTAATTTTATATTTTTGATGTGCACCTCCCGGATGCATTCTCCACCCGCTGGTGATTTCATCGAATACCAGAACAGCTCCTATCTGATTGGCAATTTTCCGGACGTTAGCTAAAAAGTTCTTTTCCGGCTCGTGATGTCGGACTGGTTCCATGATGACAGCACCGATATCATTAGCTTTAATAATTTTTTTAAGTTCATCAATATTATTATAATTAAAAGGAATTGCAGTTCCCTTGAGAGCGCGCGGGACACCTAGGGGTTTGAGCCCAGGCAATAGTTGACCATCTAGACTTTTATCGTTTGCCAGATTCGCGGATAAGTACCAGTCATGCCAACCGTGATATCCGCAAAAGGCAATTTGGTCTTTTCCAGAAAAGGCTCGGGCGATCCGTACCGCAATAGACATCGCCTCACCTCCAGTTCGTGCGTAACGGACCATTCCTGCCCATGGGTGCAATTTCAACAACAATTCGGCAAGTTCAACTTCTTCGGGAGAATTCAGGGTACTGATCGAACCAGTTTTGATAACCTTTTTTACTGCTCGATTAACATCTTCATCCGCATAACCTAAAATACAGGTGCCTACTCCCATGATAGACATATCCAGAAATGAATTACCGTCTAGATCAATGATCTTTATTCCTTTGGCACTTTGGAAATATGAAGGCCATTGGTCAGGAAGAAACGTTTCCGACCGTTTGGATAGTAATTGAGTCCCTCCGGGGATTATCTTTTTCGCTTTTTTCCAAAGTGATATTCCTTTTTTGCCCAATTTTTCCATAATTTTCAGTATGCTCCTTTAATTTATAAGGAAATTAATATTAAATATTCTCATAATTAAAATTTTAGTATTTTTCCCAAAAAAATGATCTTTCATATGGAATTTTAACTATAAAATCATCGGATTTATTATTTAAATAATCATCTATTTTTTTTATTCCTTCATCAAAACTTCCAAAGGATTGAAGGCTATTTCCGAACAATTTTTTGGCTGTTTCCCTGATTTTATTATAAGGTTCATAATATAAAGATAAAACCGGCAAACCACTCCAAGCTGCTTCATATAAAGGTGTGGAGGGAAAATCCATCAAAACAAGGTCTGCTTTTTTAATCCATTTAATAAATGGTTCTATGGCATATTTAATATTCTTACTATCTCTGAATTTTATAAGATCAGGCATTGGATCGTAGGTCTGATTTGAACCTGGAATACCTTTCCAGATAATATCGAAATCATTCCTTTTTGATAAATAATCAAATAATTCCTTTTGCCACCTATAGTACCAAGTGTCTGGCAATATCGATTCAAACCATATTTTAATATCCCAAGGATAAATTGTTGGAACATAAATTAAAACCTTTTTTTCTTTTTTATTATTATTATTTTTTCTGTATTTATAATTCTTGGGTAATTTTTCCAATCTATAAGAATATTGATACACTTTTGTGGAAATATTTATTTTTTTAATTCTTTCCTTTATATAATTTTCCATCTCATGATCGCTGGAGAGATAACAATCATATACTGAATATTCAATATTATCCCAGATCTTATAGGAAAATGCGCTATCTCCATGTTGCAAACAAATACTTTTGGTTTTAATTGAATATTTCGTTGCTGTAATAGCAGCGAATTCATCAGCGGTAACTGTATGAGGAGTTAAAACCATATCAATATTATATTTATTATAAAAATCTATATAGTTATTAACGAATGATAAATATTTTGGGCAATAATCTTGAATAAAATATAATAATCTAGGCAAAATTATTGAGCTAACATTAATTCCGCAATAATCATCTACCCATCCCAAGATATCCTTTTCGTTTAAAAGATCTCTTTCTAATTCATTAATATTTATATTAAATCTGTCTATTCTATTTGTTAATTTGTTTTCAATATTTTCCGGAATGAAATTATTATTATTAAATATTTTTTTATCAATTTTATAATATATTTTGCAATCTGCAATTTGAGCATCTTTAATAACATCAATAACGTTATTACCAGACAACTTTAGAAAAAACAAATTCATTTTTTTATTATAATTATTATTTTTGAATAAATGTAATATTTTATAATAATAATATAAGTATTTAATTATTCTAATATTTTTAATTTTAATTATATTATTCTTAATTAATTTTTTTGTTTCTATATTATTTTTCTTTAATTTATCATTTTCTTTGATAATTATACGTTCAAATTTAATATTATATTTTTTGCAAAACAAAGGAAATAGTCTGGAGAATAAACTTTGACAATTTATAAATAGTGTCGGAAATTGTGATATATTTAATTTATCATCGTCATAATTGAAAGATACATATATAATACAATCAGGTTTAACTTTTTCAATAAATGAATTTATTGTTATGCATCTTTGAATTATAGAATCAATCATAATCTTTAAATAAAAATAATAATTTGATGCCAATTTTATATTTTTTTCTTTGGCTTCAGGGAAATATTTCCAAAGAAATGTGTCATATTTTTCAAACCATTTTAATTGATCTTGATAAAATTCATTCTCTTTATTAAGAAAATTCTTCTCATCGTAATAATCATTTAGGTCATTATAAGTTACCCCTGCCATATCTAATTGGAATGAAGCCAAAGGAGTTAAAGCTATTTTTATGTTATTATTCTTGAATTCAACTTTTGAATCGTAATTTTCCAATAAATAACAATTCATAATTAGTCAGATATTATTTCCGCTATTGATTTCTATTAATTATATTTTTTAATTCAAATATAATTTCTTTTTTTGGAAAATATTCTTTGTAAATTATTAATATTACAATACCCCAAACAATAATCTGTAAAAATAAGGATATACAAACAAAATACCAATTATTTAAAATAATATTATTTAAATAATAATGTGAAAAAGAGAACATAACAAAAATAATGAATGGAAATATAGTATAAAATACAAATATTTTGATATTATCAATTTTATTTAAAATATATTTAGAAGATAAAATAAATAATATAATAGTTATTAAGCCCTGGCTTCCGATTGTAATAAAAGCTATTGTTTTTATGCCGTAGCCAACTTTAATAGCCAAAATATTTAAAATAATATTGATACTTAAGCCTAATGCATAAACCAATGTTACATACTTTTGTTTATTAACGATGACTGAATTTAATATTATATTTGGTATTGTCGGCATCATAGCAAGATATAACATGCTTGATAAAATTATAAATAAAGGAAAAGATAATAAGTATTTTGGAACAATTAATTTAACCACAACCCCATAACCTATTTGAGCAAATGGAATTAGCATCGCTGTAAATATTGCAGTATATATAATTATATTTTTAATATTTTCAAAAGATTCTTCTTCATTATCAACTTTTCCAAAATGTTCCCATATTATCGGTTCTAATACCCTGCCAAAATCAGCCAGAAAATTTATCCCAAACATTATTAAAGCCATTGCAAAGGAAAACAATCCTAAATCATTTAAAGGCAAAAAAGATGCAATAATTGTAGAATCAGCCATTTTATATCCATAAAATATAACTCCAGAAAGGCTAAAAACAAATCCTATTCTTATCAATCTTATGATTTCTTTCCATTCTAATTTAAAACTATAATTAATCGGACCTTTAATCAAATAATAAACACCCGTAATAATTGCACTTATCAAAGGAGCCATTAAAACCGCATAAATTCCAAGCAAATAAATGAAACAAATTATAATAATTGGTGAGCATATAACACCAATTAGCCTTCCGGAAGCCACAACCGAGAATTTCTGGTTTGCAAAATTTATTGATGACCAATAAGTTGGTAACTTATTAATTATAAAATAAAAAGCAGTTATAATTAGACCAATTTTAATAATTTTATTTGAATAAAAATATGATGAGCAGATTATTACTAAAAAAGGAAGGATGGAATAAATTAAATCCGAAGAAATAGAAACATTTTGGACCTTCAATGATTGCTCAATATTTTTTTTCCCAATTAAATAAGGAATTTCACGCTGGCCAGCAGACAACATTCCCGGATTTATCAGTCCCGAATAAAGGCTCCATAAGCTAATCAGACTGATTATCCCGAATTCTTCCGGGAGAAGAAATACACCTATTATTATTTGTGTTGGAATTTGAATCAGCGCAGAAATAATACTGACTACATTGAATTTTACGGTTTGCTTAAAAACTTTTTTAATATCTATCACAAATTACCAAAATATTCTTATTCTTAACAACCAAGTATTTTAAAAATACTTTTACTTTAAATATATTTTTTATCCCTTACGCATACAAATAAATCACCTAATCAAATCCCAACTTAGCGGTGTACCCTTCTTAATATCAATTTTCGCTTGACGACCCATTATTTCTTTAATATATCTTGGATGCAGACCATACGCAGGCCTAATTGATCGAACATTATCTTCTGTAAATAATTCACCCTTCTTAATATCTTTTATTATAAATAATGACCGCCTAAAAACACGACTTTTAAATTCTTTATCACTTCCACCATAATGAACTTTTCCTATTGATTTTTCAGCCGTTCTAATTGCTTGGACCATCTTTTCAAATTCATCTGGTTCTAATGAAAAAGCTGAGTCAGGTCCAATCATTTTTCTAGAAAGAGTAAAATGTTTTTCGATAATACATGCACCCAAAGCGACTGCAGCTACAGGAACCGCAATTCCCAATGTATGATCTGAGAGACCAACAGGAGTTTGAAAGGTCTCCTGAAGATGGGAAATGGTTCGTAAATTCATTTCTTCAGGTGGAGCCGGATAAGCACTAGTACATTTTAACAAAGCGATTTCTCTTGCCCCGGCATTTCTGGCGGTTTGCACAGCTTCTTGGATTTCTTTTAGGGTCGCCATTCCCGTAGAGATTATCAAAGGTTTTCCTGTTTTGGCTATGTATTCGATTAAGGGAATATCGATAATTTCAAAAGAGGCAATCTTATGAACAGATACTTCCATATTTTCCAGAAAATCCACAGCTGAAGGGTCAAAAGCAGTCGAAAATAAATCCATACCTAATTTATAGGCGATAGATTTCAGTTTTGGTTGCCATTCCCATGGTGTAAATGCTTCCTTATAAAGATCATAATATTTATAATTCTCCCAAATAGTTCCTTTACCTATTTTGAAATATTTATTCTTACAATTTAAGGTTAATGTATCAGGAGTATATGTTTGGAGTTTTACCGCATCAGCCCCACACTTCTTTGCAGCATGAATTATTTTAACTGCATCTTCATATTTTTGATTATGATTTGCGGACATTTCAGCGACAATATATGTAGCATAAGGTTTTCCGACAAAACGTTTATTAATTTTTATGATATTTTTCATTTTATTTTTTAAAATCATCTTCATAAAACAATTGTAATCGCAAATATATTTTTCTGCCTTTAGTTAAATAATACGCCCCCGGATACGGTGCAAAAGTTCTGGCTCTCAAAATATTAATCAAATCTTTTGCAATGTAACTTCTGTTTAGATAAATTTTGTCAATATATTTAATATTGTCGATATTATGATAAGTACCTCTTTTTCTTTTTTGACTATTTAATTTTACTTTTTCATGTTTAATAAGTTTCCAGTTATTTTTAAATATATTTAAAGCTTCTTTTTCTAATTTATGATAAAGACTCTCGCCCGTATCAATAGGCTCACATTCAACTTTAATCTGAGCTATAATATTACCCGTGTCTATTCTCTCATCAATATAATGAATAGTTACACCGGCTGTAGTTCCTTCAATAATACTCCAAACATTAGGATATGCGCCACGGTTATAAGGTAAATAAGAAGGGTGTAAATTAACACACCTTCTAGAAAACAAATCTAAAATATTCTTTTTCAAAATATAACCGAACAAAACAGAGATCCCAATGTCAGGTTTTAATTTTCTAATAGATTCAATAACTTCAGAATTTCTTAACATTGATCCATCATAGATATTCCTTGAATTTAAACCCGATTCAGAAATGATTTCTTTTCGATATTTACTCTTTTCAACCGGATGAACTACTAAACCGACAATATTTTCTTTTTTGTTAATCAGCCATTGAATTACCTTCCAGCCTAGCCAATTATTGCCAAAAAATATAATATTCATGAATCTTTAATTAAAAGTAAACTCTGAAATTACCCTATTAAAGCCATTTCCGTCTATTAATTTACTCCCTCGTTTTGACATTTCAGATCTAGCTTTGTTTGATTTAGCTAAATGCTCAAATTTATCTTGTATTTTCATAAAAGATACTTCGTTATACCAACCCAAATTTTTTGATATACCATAACTTTCTAATTTATTAGCGATAGCAAATTGATTATCCGATAAAATTAACAGTATACTTGGAAGACCCATGAATGCAGCTTCCCATGAAGTTGTTCCACTTGCTAAAATTGCAATATCAGCCCAAGCCATTAAATCAGGCATATTCTGGACATTTTGAAGAATATCGATCTCAAAAGGAATCGAATCTATGGATTTTTCTAAAGATTTCAGATTATGATTAAACGAGCCTAAAACAATTTTGACGTTGAGATTAGGAACATTTATATGCTTCAATGAATCAACGACTTTCATCGTTATATTATTAAAATCACCTCCGCCTAGACTAATCAACACATTTTTAGCCAATTTGGGTATTTTTCTTTTCCATCCACTCCACTTGATAAATTCATTTCTAAGCAATACATATTGGTGGCCAATCAATAATTTCGTATGCGGTTCTCTATTCACATATAAGTTTTCATTTGCATCGAGATTTTGATTCAATATTATGTCCGCACAATAGTGATTAAGCTTAGCGACATCATCAATCATCAATAATTTATTACCAGATTTTTTAATCAGTATTTGATAATTTTCATCAAAATGATAACCATCCAAAACAAACCAGGAATTTTTATGAACTGATAAAATATTATTTGTATATTCCCAATCTTTGGGGTTAGGATATGAATGCTCAAGAAGAAATATTTCTATATCTTCATTTTTAAGACGTTGCAATAAACTGTCGTTTTTGCAATTGGTTATGAATTGAACATTACCGTTATTTTTACGCCATGCTTGCGCTATGGCAAAACAACGCATAAAATGACCAATCCCGATTTTGGAATCAGCGTCAGCCCTAAAGATGATGTATTTCTTATTTTTAATCATGAATTCTAAATTTTAATTTCAAGATAAAGATCCTCTTTTTTAAGTAAAGAAACGCTGAAATAGTTATTAATATTTGTATCGCCAGATAATTTATTAGTATCGTGATTTTTGCTGATATTCGTAATTAACTTATAAATTCCCGTAGAAGTGAATATTTTTGTGTAATCTATTTTATAAGTATATATTTTACTTCCTTTTATATGATGATATCTTCTTTTAAATGGAGAATATATTTGAAAATCACCAATAATAATATATCCATTCCAATTCAAACATTGATCAATTTTTGCAATGCTATTTAAAAGATTTTCCCGATCAATCCAATGCATCACACTATATAAAATAATTAAATCAAAATAATTCTTTTTATATTTCATCTTTTCAGCGGTAGACCTCTGAAATTTAATCATTTTATAAATGGATTTACCTTCTTTGATTGCCTGATCTGATGGTTCTGCGGCGTGCACTTCCGATTTATATCTTTTGTAAATATCGGCGAGTCTGTAACCATTACTTGCTCCTATTTCCAAAACCTTATTCGGTCTAATTTTATAAAGCTCTAAAATATTTAATGGTAAATCATTTTCTGTTTTCAAATAATCTTTGTTTCTTTTAAACCAATTATTTCCTTCATAGTTTGAAAATATTTTGTCTTGATTTATTTTTAATTTATTCATGATTTAGCATATCTCCTTTGCGTGTCTCAATAATCCAAATCGAGATACACTCATATATAAATCCTGATATTTTGTTTCTTCGGGAACTGCAAACAACATCTTATTTTTTAAATAATTATTCGCATCATTTGAAAGAACAAGTTTAATTTTTCGTATTTTTCCATCTATTAATTCATTAATTGAAGTAAAATTGCCAGCCATGATTTTATCCCAAACAATTCTTGTTTCTGATTCAATTACATCAGGTTCATCTACGTTGAATCTAACAATTTGCTTAGAAAGAATGTTATTTATATAATCATTCAATAAATCAATTATATTTACATCGTCTGTCACTTCATCAATAAAATTCTTAACCGCAGAAAACACTTCTTTGGCAACGTCATTATTAATAATTATCTTTCCTGTATATATTAAATTTAATTTTACTTCCGGAACAGGATCATTTCTCAAAATACACTTTTTAACGAATTCCATGCATTCATCAGGATTATCAAAAAGCTCATCTTTCGCTGCTTTAATAAATTGACCTACAATATTATTTAATTTCTTATTTCTTTCCTGTCCTTCTTCTGACAGGTATTTGACTAATTTTTCTCCCGGTAGTCCCATTTTTATCATGATCTCGATTAATTTAGAAAAATATCCTCGGCCACTCGATAACTCCAAAAATAAACCATACTTTCGAATTTTTAGATAATCTTCAAAATTAAAGCCTGCAGAACCTACGACAACATTTTCTGTCTCAGTAATTATGTTACCATTATAAATTCCATATGTTCTTTCCGGCAGACGATACCTCAGTTTAAATTTATTTTCTTCAATTGATTTACTAGTAGCCAGATCGGTCCCAGCTAACAACCTCAAGTTATAACTATAAATTCTATCCACACCTGATTTTAATAACTTCTCCAAACTATCTAAATATCCACTTACGGTCTCTCCGGGTAAACCAAAAATCATTTCAGTGGAAGTAATAATATTTCTTTTCTTAGCCCAATTTATGTAATTTATAAATTCATCATAATTTATATTAGTTCTTTTTATATTCTTTTTAACTGAATCATCCAATGATTGGAAACTGATAGATAATTCACCCAGAGGGGATAATATTTCCATTATCATTAAAACAAAATCGTTAATTATTTTTGCTGGATAAAAATATAAACGAGATGGAAATCCGCAATCTCTGTAAGAATTCAACATATGTTCGGCAATTTTAATATCCCTTTCTTTCAATATTCCAAAATTTTCATCGGTTAGAATAAGAAAGTCGTTTTTTGTTTTCTTTTTTATATAATCAAATTCAGACAAAACTCTATTTAAATCAAAAGATCTAATCTTTTTCCAAAAAGGACTTCCGCTTACACAAAAAGAACATGAATAAGGACAACCTCGCATTGATTGCAATATAGGGATATATCCATCTTCCAGAAATTGATCTAAAAATCCGCCCAGATAAGGAGAAGGAATTTCTGAAAGATTAGGAATTAAATCCTTGGAAATTGCCCTATTCAGGGAGCCATCTGAACTCAAAGTCGCGCATCCTTCAATAATTTTATCTCTTTCAAATTTTCCGAATTCAGATAAATTCCCAATCAAATTTTTCAAGGGAATCTCACCTTCATTGGAAACACAAACGTCATAATATATATGGGATTTTAGATACTTGTGCATCTCATCATCCAGATCATCAATAGAAGCTCCGCCTGCGGCGATAACTATATTGTTATTAATTTTCTTAATTTTTTCCGCGCAGAAACTCGATATCTTTTCAGACCATAAATACACGGAAAATCCGACGAAATCCGGCATTTCCGATCGGACCGATTCTAAAAGTTTATTAGGATCTCTGAAAATTTTTATCTTTGATTCAGGAAAATATTTGCGGATGGTAGCGGCGAGATATCCAGCAGCTAAGGGGACAACATTAGGACTCCGATATTTATTAAAATGCGATAATTCTGCCAAATAAATAATCATAACCCAATTTCCTTATTATTATAATACGTTAAGCTCAGAAATATTTTAAATTGCTATTATTCAAGTCTTTTTTTTAAATTATGTCATTTCAATAAATTCAAATTGTCATAAATTTTTTCAAAGGCTTTAATAATATCATCCATATCCGAAATTTCGGCTGGAGGTCGAGCTAACATAGTAGCAATAATTTCTTCTTCATGTAATTTTTCGGTTATTGGACAGATACCCTTATTATATTTCGCTTCACCTTGATATATTTTAAATGCGAATGGCCTAGAATCGTGGTAAATTGGGCTCAAATACAATGGTCTTACATAACCAGATCCGAATGGTATCCCCTCCGCATTTAAGGCTTTGACAAATATTTCCCTATTTATCCCTACCTTATCCTTGTCATATTTTATTGCATAAACATAAAATACATGCTTGCAATCCGGATAAACCACAGGAATGCTTAAACCAGGAAATAATTTAAGCTTTGAACTTAAATAATTACTCAATTCAATTCTAATGGAATTAAGATAATCCATACGTTTAAATTGAACGATTCCTAAAGCAGCTTCCATTTCTGTCATTCGGTAATTCCACCCTAGCATAGTAGAAGTATAGGTTCGCGCCGTTTGACCTTCCCAGATTGCTTCCCCATGATTCCGAACCATTCGGGCCGCTTCGGCAATGGCCTGGTCATTGGTAATTAGCATTCCTCCTTCGCCGGTGGTGATATTTTTATTCTCAGTGAAAGAAAATATCCCGCAATCACCAATCGTTCCCACAAGTTTCCCTTTATATCTGGCACCGGGAGCCTGGGCGCAATCCTCGATAACCTTTAAATTACGGCTTTGAGCTATTTTCATCAAAGGTTCCATATCGGCTGGATGGCCGAACAGGTGAACCGGAATAATCGCTTTGGTATACTGGCTGATATTGTCGATCACCGCTCGAGGATCCAAGCAGAATATATCATCCTGGACGTCGGCGAATACCGGGATGGAATTATTCATTAACGCACAGGTCGCAGTAGAAGTGAATGTGTAGGGAGGGACGATCACCTCTTCTCCAGGTCCGACCCCCACCGCTACTACAGCGGCGTGCAAAGCGGCAGTGGCAGAGTTAAACGATACGGCATATTTACAATCATGATAATCAGCGAAAATCTGCTCGAATTCCTTTATTTTCTTTCCGCCTAGAAAATATTTTCCAGGAGCTGCAATGAAAGTTGATAATTCTCCCCGATTCAACACCTCCAAAACTGATTGTTTTTCCTCTTCTCCAATTATGGGATGAGAAGGAAAATTTTTATTCCGGATTGGTTTGCCGCCTAATAATGCTAATTTGTTCTCCATAAATTATTTTCCAATCTATTAATTAAGATATATATTTTCACCATTTTTATTAGCGCTCTCTTTTAGAGCGGATAAAATCTTGAGGACCTTCAACCCATCTTCACCTGAACTTATTGGCTCGGACTTTTTTTCCAGGCAATCCACGACATGTTCCACCATCGGAGGGAAAAAACTCCGAGACTTGTTTTCCCGAACAGGATTAATCCGGTCCAGTTCATGATAACCTGAAAATTCCTGGCAATCGATTACGGATGTCCATTCGGACGAAAAACCAAACCTGTC
>Ga0209777_10002850_pt1 | contig 22095 bp, 47 predicted proteins | sample FrelakmetHBP12HB_FD_187147 | JGI IMG/M metagenome (GOLD analysis project Ga0209777, IMG submission 187147) | Freshwater lake sediment microbial communities from the University of Notre Dame, USA, for methane emissions studies -HBP12 HB (SPAdes)... | ecosystem: Environmental > Aquatic >...
TAATTGTCTATAGTTACTAATTTGTATTCCGTGAAATAACTTGCTATTCTGCTCAAGTTCTTCTGGAGTAAATCTATCTACTTGTGACAAATCACGCAGATAATCCTCAACATCTTCAAACGCAATAATTTTTCCACTTAAACCGGCATCAATTTGAGGAAGTTCCCAAATTGGTTCCAAATTTCTCAACTTCAATAGTAAGTGAAATAGAGACCATCCACTATATGGATCATCAAAACGTTCACCTTGATACCATAAATCAGCTCCCATTTTTATTCTCCTTCCTTTTGAAAGGTAACTCTTTGCATACCCAGCCGGCAGCGTTTTTGTGCCCCCCGCCTTTAAATTTCTTTGCTACTTCTGAAACATCAGTTTCTTTTGAAAAGATTGAAACCTGCCAATTAATACCATCAAATACAAACGCAAGACAAGCATCGTACTCTTCCATCCTGTTACCAAAAGTAAATGAACCAAATATCTTAAGGTTTACAGCGAAACATTTCAGGTCATCTAATTCAGTTTCAAATCCGTAGGACTCGCAGTACGTTTCTGAAATCGATTCCTGGAATTGTTTTGCAACTACGCCATCTTCCATTATCTCATCCACTAGTGAGTCACTTTCAAAAAGGTTTCCCCAGAGTTCATCATTCGTAGGATCAGAGTCCAAGGACAGCAATCCATATTGAAAATGAACTGGATCATCATCTTTAAAAGTCCAAGTATCAAAATCACTTACTAACTGCACTACTGTTGGTACATCCTCATCTGGAAATAAATACTGCCAAGTCAATAAACAACCTGCTTCATCACCATCTTTTCGTATTCCTTCCAATTCCACTGGATATTTTATATCCAGGGCGGTTCGGTGATGATCAATCCAAGTAATATTCTCCGTAATCTCCAACAGTTTTTTCATCACATCTGGTTTGAGAGAAAAATCAACTATGAATACATCCTCATCCTTTTCTACCAAATCAAGTGGAAAAGGTTTATTGTAATCAAGTTCTACATAACGATCGTCTTTGACATCGTTTAAAATGCACCAATGTCTAATTACTGCTGCAGAAAGGCGTCCGTCACTATCGTTGTGATGTGCGATTAACACGTATATCCTTCCTTTCGGAGTTCCAACAAAATCTCTTCTTTATCTGGCATACACCCTTTACATAAATATACACTCAAAGAACCTGCACGACCAGCGTAAGCAACAGGTTTAGTTTTTCCACAAGCAATACATTGTCCTTCTTCATACTTCTCTACACTACGACGTGGCAATGATGGTCCACCACTCAATTGTTCCTCTTCAAACTGTTCTTGATCAATAAATCTAGAACGGAAATTCTCCAAAGCAACTTCAGGACGCATCTCCAATACATTATAGTAGAAGTTCTCGTCGTATTGACCCAAAGCTAAAATAGAACTGATACGAAATCTAGAACCATCAGATGCAGTTACCATATAAGGATTCTTCGGATCAAATGTATAAGAATATCCGGATTGTCCTATATAGGTAATTGGTGGTTTTAGTTTACTAAGTTCACGTGCTACCAAGAACTCGAAATCCTCTAGGATTGATTCAACCCAGTCTAGACTTGGACCACTCCCACCTTGTTGTTTAATCCAATCTTTGTAGGCTTTGATTGCTTTTGGATCTGTTGCCTGTGGTAGAAATTTTGGCATTGGTTCTCCTACTTGTTCATGAAACGTTTAAAATATTCAGACGATAGCTTAACGAGCATACCTATTTCCCAATCCAACTTAGAAATGATTCCATCCATCGCTTCATACATCTCACGCACATCTAAACCAGCGAAGTTAGTTTTCATCTCCTCGTCCATTGCACGAGATACAACCTTTTTGATTTCGTAAAGACGATCATTGAACTCGGCCTTGATGTCAAGCCAATCTCTATCCGCTTTTTTAGGATCTATTGATCCCTCTGTTTCATACTCCCTGAGAATCTCTTCCACAACACTTGATTCTACTACTTCTTCGTAACTTCTAATTGCAGGTATTGCACCTCTACCAATACCAGCGCGATTGCATGCGTCCTCAATAGTTGGACCTTCACAGGTAGTAGTACTTCCATCTCTCCAATGAATAAGAAATATTTTATCTCCTGGTCTCATCAGTGCTCCTTTCTAGTGTATCAATATATCGAGTACATATTTTACAAGTCTTTACATGCATCCTAGCCATAAACTCGAAATCTTCTGTTTCAGGAAGTTGTACTTTAACTCGTTCCCATCTAGGACACTTTGGATCAATGATATGACTTAAATCTTTTTGTGGCATCTACTCAATTTCAACTGTTTAGCAATTGAAGTCAATGCATCACTTATTGAAGAGAGTTGTAGCGAGTACCACCCTTTCTTTTTAAGTTCGTTAAGTTTCTGTTTGATCTTACGCTCGATTTCTGTATCATAACTGGCAGGATTAAATCCGGGTATATGACTCTCCTCCATATCTTCAACATCAATGATTTCACCATTTGCATCCACAATATAAACGTGCTTAATAAAATCCTCTCCACCAACGTACTCAATTGCGAATGAAACTGGAACACGAAACCTATTATCTTCCAGTTCTCTTATACGACCAACGGAAATATGTACTTCCTCAAGTTCTCCTTCTTCAGGTGGTTCTTCATGATATTTTGACAGTTGTCGCTTCCCTAACATTTCCATAAATTTCCTTTCAGTGGTTGCTTCATCTTTCATACCACACTCAAAACAAATCCATTCTCCATTTGGTCCGTAAGGACGAATACCATCGTATGAAGTAACTAACTTACCACAGAGTTCACAATTTCGATTCATGCCTACTCAACCTCTTTAAGTTTATAATGTCGAGCTAGATCACGTAACATTCCACACAATTCTTCCACGTCAGTCATAGTTGGATCTGTATTGCCAAATGAATCAATCCATTGATTAATAGTATCTTCCATATCTTCAAACAATTGCAGCATTGGATCACGTTCCATTTTAGTTCTCCTTCAATTATTGTAATAAGGCTATGAGTTCACTAACGAGCCTTTCCAAGCGATCAGCAACTATCTGTTCACCAGGATCTCCGTACTTTTGGAGCAGTTTTAACGCATCGAGTAAGTTACCAATACCAGAATCACAATGACTCCAAAAATCTTCTTCACGTTCCATTACTCCTCCGGAGTTTCTTCTTCCTCTTCTGTTACTTCTTCAATTGTGAGATCTGAAACGTCAACCTCATCAACATACATAGAAACTAAACCTTCAACATTACCAACGATGTTAGAAATGTCCCAAGAATCCGGATTAGCAAGTTTCTCTTCAACTTTTTCTGCACTCTCCGCTTCAATCTCGGTATCAAGTTCAATATCTACACCGTCTTCACCATCGTTTATCAAACCACGCATGTTAAGGTCTGCATCAATAGAACTATCATCTTTGAGCACAATGAACCCACGATATTCACAATCATCTCCCCACGAGTAACGAATCCCAACTGCACCTGTCACTTTGAATACTGGCATTTTAGTTCTCCTTTCTAATGTTTACCGTTCAATAAGTTTCGCTCTAAGCACTGGCATCAACTGATCCAGCACGTACAACTCATCATCAAGTTCGGGTCGAAGTTGTTCTATTTTATATAAATTATCATCCACTTCATCAAAATTTGCATCGGTTATTCCACCCCACTCTTTAATCGAGGATTCAAGAAGTTCAACAGCAGTAAGGATACGTACCCTCACAGCAGATAGTTCTGCAACACTTGAATGCAGCTCTCTCATCAATTGTAGTGTTGTTGTTCGTGGCATTCTAATCCTCCTTTTACGACAATGGTTCTATGCCAACTTTAATTTTTTCAAAACCGGCATTACTCAAAATATCTATCACAATAGACTTAGCTTCGTTAACATCGATTGCTTCAATACCACCAAGTGTAATCAAAAACGAAATATCTTGAGTATAAATATCAACCTCTACATCCTGATCCGCGTCATGTGCAATATCCCAAACAGTTTCACCGTTACTTCTCTCTAACTTCTCTAACCCAGGAAAATCTGCTGACAACGGTGCCACTTTCAAGCCTGTTGCTGTTGCTATCCACTTAGCCATTGTTCCTTCCTTTCATAAATAATGAAGTATTCTCATTATCTCAGAATCCAAACTATCCAATTTATTTAGGTATGCCTGATGTGCACTCTCAGTCTCGTGAAACATACCTATGACTTTTTCAATTTGTTGTGTTACTACTAAGTTTTCTGTTGGTGGGATACGTTTGAAGAACTCCTGTAACTCACGAAATAAAATAATAGCATCATTGCCTGCGGTAAAGATAGCTAACACAATCCCTTTCAACTCAGCATACTCATCTTGAGTCATTTTTCCTCCTATACAAAGAATTTAAGTTTCCCACTTATTGGTGGCCAAGTTTTAAAATCTGCCTCACCAATGTGTTGCCAATCTAATGGACCTTCGTGACCAATGTATATGAACTGAAACGGATAACCTATGCCTTTCATCTTTGCTTGAGCAGCTAAAGTACCACTCACCTGTGGATCAGCAACTACCTCAATAGATAGTACTTTCTCACCAGTGTAATCTTCAATCGCTTTTGCAAACTCTTCTGCTCTCGGACCTTTAAACTTACTCTGTCCAATTTTTCGCTTGGACGCGCAAGAACTAATGTACATTTTCGCGTCTTGCAAAACACTACAAGACTGATCTAGTATATTGTAAAGCTCATCCAAATCTCTCGACGTATACGTGCATGGTTTTGTTTTCTCAATTGATCTGAGATTCTCAATAACATCAAACAATGCTTCCTGAAAAGCCATATCATTATTAATTTGTTTGAACATCCGACCACCAAGGCGCTTCTTTTTTTCCTTTCGAGGTGGTGGTGTATGTTCATGTATTTCTTTTTCTTCCCACGCTCGTTCCAACTCCTCTCGTTCTAATTGCTCTTTCAACATTTCCTGTTCTTCCCATTCTTCTTGACCAATTCTCATTTTCTCCCCCCACAGTTTAAATTTCTTATATGGATAACTGTAACCATTAGTACCTTCGTTCACACCAACAGCATATCCATTATCAAGGATGCACCATTTGTGCACATGTTTTTCTACAAATGGATGTGGTTGCCACTCACCCCTATAGTCACTGAACTCTTTAACAACTTCATTATCTGCAAATCTACCTGCAGACGTATACTGAAAGTCTATAGAGTCAGGTACCCAATCACGAAGTTTCATACTAGTCTTCAACAGTGAGTTCAAACTTCTGCATAAGTGACTCGACCTCATTACGAATTTTATTTATAGTGGAAGCCATTTGTCTAGCGTCTACACGAGATATTGCTCGTCCACTACCTTCCTCAATTTCCTCTTCCTCAACTTCTTCCTTACTTTCCGCAACACTTCTAAGTTCTTGCACCAACGCGTACAAACCTTGCATCAACTCATCAAAATCGTTAACAATCATAGCAATTTCTTCTGGATCAAAAGTATAAGCCAATACTCTCATTTTTCCTCCTATTGTTAAGTTCTACGTTTTAGTTCTTCAACCACACGCTTGTATTCAGAAACGGCAAACGTAGCAATTTCGGCATAGGGAACATCTTGCAGGATCACCCTAAATACTACATCACCATCCTCAGTATTATCACGTTCCTTATATTTAGATCCTACTATGTCACGTACGATATCCCGCCATTTGAGTAAGTCATCGATATCTTTTCCAGTCCAATCCACTACGTGAAATGAAATACCAATCACCGAACGTGAGCCACGTGTACCAACTACAAACATTAAACGTATATTGTCTTCAGGATCAATATGTACTCCATCCATTTTAAAGGCATCGTTCCCAAGTTCCACAACCCAACCTGTACCACGAGTTACAACCTTCCAATCAGAAGGAAATGGTGGAACTTCAACCACACCAATTAGCCTTATAGCAATGTATTCCAGTTCTTGATGAATGTTCATTTCTCACCCAGCGTTGTACGTATACCCCATTGCACTTAATTTATCGTAAACCTTTTGTGCCATAGTGTGATAATTCTCATTTGTTAAAAACCAAGCAAACGCTAACATCTTTTGCGGGTCAGTAATTTTACTGAATCGTGCGTCTAGCAACTTATCCACCACATTACGAAGGTCACCACCAAATGCAAGTTCCTTTGCACGATCACAAATATTATAAAAACGCATTTCTTCGTGCGCTAGTTCACGCTGTACTGGATCTCGCAATATTTTTGATTGCCCAAATAGAATTGACGCGGAGGATTCAAGTAGTTGACTAATTCTTTGTAAGTGCATAGTCACTCCTATACTTGTTGTGGAAATGGAGTTGGCTTAAGTTTTGGGTCGGGTTCACCCAAAATACCAGAGGTCTTCTTTACATCAATCTCGGTCACACCAATTATGGGATAATCCTTACCTGTTTGCATCGACTCAAGCAAATCTTCAATACGCAGTTTCACATCAGATTCATTTATTTTTCCCGAGAGTGCGAGAAACTCAAATGAAACTACAAAACTATCTGTCCGTCGCGTTGACTCCTTGGACTGCATCATTGGAGTAAACGGATTAGCTCGAGCCTTGGGATCTAGCGTAAGTTCATATGTTGCTTTCGTTCGCGCTTTTGCAACAGCCTCATCATACGTAAGTAATTGCTCTGGCCAAGAAGCTACATCTTTAATGTCATAGTAAATAGTTGGTTCATACTTCATACGTTCATCGTTTCCGTATAAAATCATCGATACCTTATCCCCCTCGTAAACGAAATATGAATACTTATAAGGTTTCTTTGGCATAGTAACCTCCTTTGTTATAATATTATACTGATACGGTCTAGAACAATCAAGTCCTAATATTCAGTTTCTGGTCCTCTAGGACGTTCAGCTTCTTCCTCTTCCATTCGTTCCATCAAATCCTCATGATACATGTCCTTCCAATACTTAACAGCACCAGGATCTGATTCAATCGATTCCAAAGCCATATTTATTAAATCATCTTGATCGTAATTCGTAAGAAAGTCGTATACCCATTGACGTTCATCATTAGTAAATTTACTACTCCGTGATTTCGTAGGCATCTTTGACTCCGTTCTGGTAAAACTTCTCATTTCGTCTTCCATTCGATACTGAAGTTCCTGAAGAATATCGTAAGCAAGTTCATCACGTAAACCTTCAACTGGATCCTCTCCAGTCTCTCGAATGTATGACTCACGAAGTTCATCCAATTTTCTTTTTTCTGCTGGAGTACGTTGCTTAGCTATCACAGAGGATCCCCCTAACGTCTGTGCCTTCTAGCACGATTGGCCCAATAGGAAACTGCAGAATGAAAATCGTACTCAGCAGTAGAATAACTATGTGCAGCTTCTATTGCTGTATCAAGTAACTGAGAAGCAACTTCAGCCTTCTCACCTGCTTCAAGGTCGCGATCAATGCTATCAGATATAATTCGAATAACATCCTCAGTGATATCATCTACTTCTCCTTCGATGTCACTAAGAGCGTCAGTAATTGCATCTGCAACTTTTTGTGCATGATCACCTACAGTATCTTCGATCTGACTAGTAACTTTTTCCACTGCCTTTTCTAACACATCATCAAAGTCATCCTCAACAATCTCTTTTTCTGGTTCCTCTTCTTCTTGTCCTTTTCTTCTAATGTCATCTTTCATTTTTCCTCCTAACTAAGTAAGTTAGATTCAAATTGGTCCATTAAACTACTAATTTCGAAATCAGTTAATCCAGCAGACTCTAAATGCCGTTGCATTTCATCGTATAAGTCTCCCGCGGTATCTCTCCATTGTTCCAACTTAGGAAGCATACGATCCATAATGTTGTCGTAGATGTCTCGGAGTTCTTCCTTACTGTGTTTAACAATTGGTCTGTTCGCTCTAAGTGATCGGTGCATTTTTCCTCCTCCTTACCATTCGTGCAATGTACTTTTGGTTATATGAACAATTGCCATCTTTAACCTTACAACAGCAAAATCTAACTCACGACCCCATTTGGAATTTTCTACATTTTCTACAATTCTATCTATATCAGACATACTAATAGTGAGATGTGCATTCTCCAACTCAACTAATTCCACAATCATATCGTGAGCAAATTCGTCCATGTTCTCCTCCTTGTGTCCACGCACAATAGTTTACTACTAATCATGTTCCCAATGACTTTCCATATCTTCCATGGCATCCATATGATCATCTGATGCCACTTGAACCAAATCAGATACACGCTTCAAACTTGAATTCATAACAGCCTTTGCATCTTTTAAACGTAACATCATACCACGCAAACTTGGAATGTTGACATCAACACTTTCAATCCAAGAAACGTTTTCTTCAATCTTTTTAAACAATGTTTGAAACTGAAATTCGGTTCCTTGCAACAATTTGTCCATGCCAGTTAACGCGTCCATAATGTTAATCATTTGTCTTGGTGGAAAATCTGTTGGCATTACTCCTCCTCTTCTTCCTCTAGTTCCTCTTCCTCTTTACTACCTAAAAATTCCTGTTCTATGTGATATGAAAACCTACCAAGCGTTTCAATCAAACCTTTTATTTCATCATAAAAACTACTCTCAGAATTAAACCAATTTTCAGTGAACTCTCCTAAACGTTTCAGTTCTTCCTTATTAAGTTCACGTTCGAGTTGCTCAAATAACTTTATAGTGTGATCAATCCTACCTAAAACGTCATCTTTGGCACGTTTTCTCCAAAATTTCATTGCATCAATAATGTCTGCTGTACTCGGCATTGTTATCTCCTTTGTATTTACTGTCCAAACAAACGACTTGGATTAACTTTTTCACGATCCTCAAGAACCCATCTCCTTATTTTTTTGGCTGTATCATACAAAACATTAAATACTGGATCAGTTTTCGGATCTGGCAATTCACCTAAACCACAAAGTTCTGGATACTCAAACCCAATATCTTTAAACTCCCAATCTGCATCTGAACAAAGCGAATCAAGAATTGCTTCGTCAAGATCACGTAGGGCTTCATCAAGTTCTAAACCTGGTTTGGCATTAATCACTCTATCAATATCCTCACGATAATGATTTTCAAACTTTGTCATGAGCCAATCTTGTGTACTATCAGATTTCAAATGCTTAATTACTTCCTGCTCAGTCATTCCAACTAGATGTCTCATTCTACCTCCTTAGTCTAAGACACCAACCTCTTCAATTATTAATTCCCAACAAACTGATGCAACTTGTTCCTTTTTTATGATGCATTTCAAACGTTAGAAACTGCCTCTACCTAATTACACGACTATACTTAGCAGCAGCGTCTAGAATCTCATCCATCAATTCCACAAGGTTTGGAAGTATTAGTAATAGTATCTGTTCTATATCACCTTTGGTAACTCTTTTCTCCTCCACAACCTCTACTTCAATTAAATGTTCACGTAAATCATCAAACAGATGTATCAAACGAGTTTGAAATCTCTCCATGACACTTCGTGATGCATAATCAGAATTACCTATCATTTTACCCTCCATCTCTTACATTTTGCTAAGCTTCTCAGTAATCGCAAATCGAACTTTATCATTAAGTTTAAGTACATCCTCAATCATATCGGACAATTTACCTTTCTCAAGATTAGTTCCACGTTCATGAAGTGCTTGAACTGCATAATGCAAGGAACTCATAGCATCATCTACATGTTCTTGAGCAACTTGTAACTCTTCTCTAGTTATAGGAGACCATTGAGTCCAATCTTTTTGAGATTTTGTACTGCCTAACTCTCTTTCAGATGTTTGCGATCTCAACTCTCTACTAATTCTTCTTAAGTGACTTTTAACATTCATCACTTCCCCTTTCACACATCATTTTACTACTCCTACTGTTGGCTCATTTCGAGCTTCTCTGCAAACTCTCCAACTAGGTTCATAGCTGTACGTAACCCTTCATTTACTTGCTCGTGCAATAGCTCGACTTCAAGGCCAGCAGCTTCAGCTAATCTTATGAATACCAAAAGTTCATCTTCTGCCTCGGACAGTTTATCTTGGTACTTATCAACAGCATCAAGTATTTCTTGAACGTTAGCAAATCTTCTCATCTCGCCCTCCACAGTAATTGGTACTAGTCTACTAGCATTAGTTTTAGTTACAGGATCGTTAACAAATCGGCTCACTCTTCTGGGTAGTCCTTCATGCGGAATCATTTCCGCAAGCAATCGTTCACCATGCTCGTCCCAAACCTTTTGAGCTGCACTAACACGATCCGTACTCTGTACTCTCCAACTTTCATATCGGTCAGTAATCTGTTCACCACTAACCCTTGGAAAATACGCTTTTGAAATGTAAACGTCGAACATCCTAATATTACTTTTCATTATTTATTAATCCCAGGACTCTTGTGCAATTGAATCAAGTTCACCAGCAACAGTCATCAAACGCTCAACGATGGTATCCACCAAGCGTAATTGTCTCGGTGTCAAATTACTACCGAAATTCTTCATGCCCATTAGATACCCACGTACTAATTTTTCAACTTCTGGACCAAGGGATTGAAGCTTTCTGTCTTCGTCACTGAAAATACTTTGCCATGTGCGATTCTCGTTCTGCACTCTCTCTTTTGTTGGCACTGTACCTCCTTAGTCATGGAGCATCTAAAATTCCTCTTGCTTGCAGATTCTTGGCGAAGTCATTTTGAATAGCTTCAACAAGATAGTCAAGGCTGGACTCAATCTCCGCTGCAACTTCTGGCAACGTAATTGTGCCTTGATCAATTGAATCCATTGCATCCAAAAGACCATAGAATATGCTATTCAACCTTTGCTCTGTCTCATCCCATCTGATTCTAATGTGTGGCATTTTACTATCCTCTTTTATTCCCATGGTGTTTGTGAAAGGTCTTCTAACTCTTTCGCGACCGATTCAATCTTTCTGCGAATTTTGTATGCTAACTCTTTTTGTTTTGGTGATAAGTCTACATCCCCACTGTGTACTGCATACTGTTGAGCAAGTTCTTTCAGTTCTTCACTAATACCATCGAGAGCAGCATCAGCCTCGCTAAACAAGATGTGCCAAACCCTTCTTTCTTTCTGACTATCACGTTGTCCCGTGATCATTTTACTGTCCTCCTGTCAAATGTTTGGGCCAAAATTCAACTTTTGAAAAATTTTAGTATATAAATTGGGGGCTATTTTCGTTAGCAAAAAAGGTGCATGTAAATGAAATTTGCTATTTGGGCAAATTTCGGTTGCAAAAAAAGGTGCATGTAAATGAAATTTGCTATTTGGGCAAATTTCGGTTGCAAAAAAAGGTGCATGTGTAACGAGAGGGGTCATCCTAGCGGGCCCCCAAAGGCAGCTAGCTCCTTTTCCCCGATGAACTAGTACGTTTAATATGCAATGCATTCGATAATCCTACACTTTATTCACGGGAAAGTTCGTTGAGTTCATCTTGGCGGAGCTGAATAGCGCGATTAAACTCTTCTAATTGTTTACGTAGGCTACTGTATTCCCTAACTGCTCTATCTAGAAACGCTAGTTCTCCTTCGATATGTCCCTCCTGAGAGTAGACTACAGCTGTTACTAGCTCTCCTATGAAGGAGTCCATCGTATACTCTAGGTGTTGTGTATCTGTATCTAGGTTGGGTAGTCTAGGCATTTGTGTTACTCCTTATGTTATAATATTATACAGATTAGGTTCCGTTGTATCAATAGCCTCTTTACTTCATTGTACGTTTCAGAGGTCCACCAAACTGTCCATTGTCTTCTGGATACTCTCTAAGATGATTGATACGCTCTTGATTCCAGAAACGTGTCTCATCAGGACACTTATTAACTAACTCTAAAACGTACGGCATAAGAGCTGAACGTTTCATATCAGCTAACTTAAACAAGATGAACTCTTCCAATCCTTTGTCTAGCATTGTTGGCTCCTATGCTTCATCAAATAATCTTTGTTCAATAGCTTCCCAGACATGCGTCTTTATATAGTTAGCAAGTTCGGCATCTACACCATGTTGATCTAAACCACGATCTCTTAGTTCCCTATTTATTATTCTACCAACAGTTCGCCTTGCATCTTCAATCGCCCGAATCATATCTTTCGAGACGAGTTGATTTAGTTCATCAATCGTTTGATCGATTTCTGCATCCGACCAATTTCTTTGTCTAGGCATTGTCTCCTCCTATCTCCTAAACCTAATTACTGATCCTGGTCTCTGCTCTCTCGACAGAGATCTAAATGTACTAACTCTTCTGCCACCCATCATGACTACCTTACCATCTACCTCCTCTCCACTAGCAGCCATCTGCACCCATCTATGTACTCCGATGACACATTGTACTAAGTCAGAAGTTCTCTTTGGAGATCTTTCTATGCGACCCCCTTTCCTTCTAAGGCCTTCCGCCTCCCAGAGAGCTTTAGCGATCGGTACATCTATCATCTCTGGCCTGAATATCTTTAGATCAATCTCTGGCTGTGGTAACTTGATAAGTCCTCTGTTACCATGCACATGAAAGTTCTCGTAGTCCAAGTTCGCTATGTTATGTTTGTCTACCTTGAAGCCTTGCCGGAGCTTCTGTAGGTGAGCTGTACTGTTCCATCTATCATATGAGATCCCTGACAGCGAGAAATACTTCTGTAGGCCGGTAATGAACTTCAGGACGGAATCAAAGTTCACTTCAACCTTACCTCCTCTATCCGGCCTGACTTCTATGATCGCATCTATCACGGTCATAGTTTCTTCTCCTACCTTCTGGCCGTGACCAACAGAGATACCAAAGGAACATTCTACCTCTCCAGCGTCGCAATGGATGTATCTTGGATTCCATTTGTCGGACAGAGCTTTCTTTATTACCGGCCCAACATACTTGAACACATCTCCTGTTAGCGACCTCTCTTCGAAGAAGACACAATCTGCTATTATGGTAGGAAGCATCTTTGAAACTACTTGGGATTTGAAATATTCAAAGTTAGGTATTAGAGGATCCTCTGCTCCTGGCGGTAGGGCTCCAAAGTCTCTCATAGTGCCCACAGGATCAACTCTTAGATCTTCTTCGAATGAAGTCTTCGGCATCTCAGGAATCATCTCCCAAGTAGATTTGTGGAAGGCGAACAAGTGAGATCGCTGCTCCGCTTGTTTGACTAGTCTCATAATCTCGTCGTCCGCAAACATGGGACTACTAATTGTTAGCTGGTAGCCATCGAAGGGAACATACTTACCTCTAGTCCTCATATCCTCCACGCAGGCCCTAACTGTCTTCAAAGAGTTCTTGATGACTCTGTAAACCTCCTGAGCGGAGATCTTCGAAGATGTTTGATCGAAGCGTGCGATCTCATCTATGATGCCCATCACCCTAGTACGACCTGCTATGGTACCAGAGTTGGTAGATAATACACAGATTTGAAAATTGCGATCTCTAAAGTAAACTCTCGAGTCTGTAACTGAAAGTAGATCTCCAAATCTAACTCCTGGAGTTAGTCTCTCCCTCATGCGATACCATTCTTGATACTTTTGAAACCACGGGCTGTTATCAAAGGCTGCTTTGAACTCAGACCAACTAGTATCTCTAGCCTGTAGAGCTGATGCAGCAACAAATCCGATCTCTAACAACTGTCCTGGGATCAACCCAAGTTGCACCTGCAGGTCTGGAGTGGCTAACATCTCCTCTAATATATACAAGGCGATAAAGGCTACGGTAGAACTCTTATGCGACCGTTGTCCTGCACAGCCTGCAAGCTCATTGTACAACTTCACTCGACCGAGTTGATGAAGCTTGGAGCGTGTGATCCCGCAGCGAGGGCAAGCAAAGTCTCCAATTTTACTTTGTATTCCTACGTTCCGGCCTGAAGTGTATACCATAAGAACTTGTTTGCGAAGTTCAGATTCGGTCTTATCCGTACAATCCAAGTCTTTCTCAGAACTACACATAGGACACAGTAATTCAAAGAAGTCTCTTACAACTTCGAATTGCTTTGGATATTTGAATAGAGTAGGAATATTTAAGTAATCCGCCCCAACTATCCATTCTATAGCATTACTAGGTCTTTTGAATTGATTGATTGCATTAGGTTGATCAACTATATCTCTAAGCTCATCAGTTATGCTACTCTTCTTCTTAGGTTTGTTTACTAGAGCTTCATATGTCTCTTCTACTTCTATTGTTTGTTCTTGTAGAGGTTCTTCTTCCTCTTCTATTTGTACGCAGATAGCCTCTCCTTCCATATCTAGTGTTACCTGTAAACTATCTCTCAGGAGATCTTCTCTATCTAGGTATTCTTCTTTTGCGATTAAAGCCATCTGTTGTATTTTAGATTAGAAGAAATTGACCGTTTACAATTGTTTGGTAGCCCATTCCTGTTTCTGGGAGATTACTTAGGATAGTTTGTATCTCTTTAGGGAACTCAATGTATTCAGATTCCTCTATTAGAGTGTTTCCTATTTTGCTAAGTTCTTCTTTAGCACGCCAAATAGGTCCACGTGGATGTTCTTTATAGTTTTGCCAACGTTTGAATTCTTCCGCGTCCGTTTCTATGAACTCCAAAATCAAAGATATCAATTCTGCTTTGGACCACTTATTACTCTCCAGCGTTTCCTCAACCCATTCTAATACTTCTCGTTTAGCTGGGTCAACATCTTTAAGCCATTTTCTTATTGGCATTAGATTGCCTCCTTGAGTTTCATATCCTTAATAGAAACTATTTCTAAATCTGAAGAACCAATTGGCTCATCAATAAGTTTTATCATTCTTCTTTTGAATCCGCTAATTGAAACAGGGCTACCTTTGACGCTAGAGAACGTTACGGTAGCAACAATTGCTTTTCCTTCATCCTCTTGTCCTACTAGTTCATTACCTACATCAAAGAGTAAATCCTTAAGGTTTCGGTTATTCATTTTTGCTTCCTTCTTTGGATACAGGATTTGAAACTCGTTTAACTCATTTATATCTAAATTGTGCTTTCTAAGATTTAGTTTAAAGCCAAAGGGATCAAAGACATATGTTCCTGCATTTATCTTCTCGAAACACTTTTCCCACTTCCCTGCTGGTCTACCTGTTGGAGTAATCGGTAACTCAATTTTGATAACTTGTTCTCCTTGACCCTGCGCTGTATGAAATCCAGCAGTGAAATAAACTTTGTCTCTAGCCTCTTGGAGACTAGGAATGTTACCACCGTGGAAGAGTTCAAGTGTTTTATTCAAGTTAATATCTCTCTCCGTGTTCCTTACTAGTTCCGGCTAACTCTAGTGCTGAGAGAATTTGATCTATATCGTAACTCCTACCATCTGGAGCAGTAACATAAGTATTGTCGGCTTGAATAATATAATGACCTCCAGTTTTGGGATGAACATGAGCTCCATCAGATTTAATTACTATTGAATCTGCTTCAGTTACCTTTTGACCTACTAGTTCATTACCCACATCAAAGAGTAAATCTTTAAGGTTTCGGTTATTCATTATTAATATTCTCCTTTCCTAAACGAAACGGTAACCTATGTCCTTTAGAAAGTCAAAATATATTGATTGTTCATCTCGAGCTATTGCTTCCATATTAATTTCAATATCTTTAACTTTCGGATATTCCTCTCTAAGATGTTTTGCAAACTCGTAAATGTTTCCAGTGAAGTATTCATCTGGACCTATTCTAGCCCCAGGTTTGACACCAATGCAAACACTTATGAATGTTGCATCCATACTCTCATCGTAATCAATACCAAAAGTATATTCCGCTGGAAACTCTTTTGTCGTAGCGAAGTACTCACCGCGTTTCGTCCATTCTATCCAAGCATCATGATCGTTCGCAAGATAGCCTCTTTCACCATCCCACCAACCTACGATCTCACCATTAGCATCTATTGCGTGAAATGATTGAACTGGATGTGCCTCAGGTTCTATTTCAAGACTGTAACCAAGCTTTTTAGCAGTTGCTTTGAAAACAGTTAGAGTAGTGAATTCTTGAACCCCAGGATAAACTTCATGTCGATTACGTGCATACCTTCCTAATCTAAGTTGTGCATCAAATAATTCTCGTGATAAGACTTTTGCAGCTTCCGCAATCTCATCCAACTTCTGTAAGGCAGCATCTTTATCGTTACCAGATAACGAACGTTTTACTATTGAACCTATGTAACCACAGTTCTGCCAAATGATATCTACCGGATTCATTGCAGCCATTCTTTTTGATTCACTTTTTAACTCACGAATTAAATCATCTGCCATTCTTCTCGCACCAGCATCTGAATCAGAAGAATAAACAACTCCACTTCTTCCGGTTTGCTTATCTATGAGATAAACTTCATACTTGTAAGCTTCTTTACCTTCAAGATATTCTAGTCGAACTGTATAGCGATCATCGGAATATACTTCTTCTTGACTTGCCATTCTGCTTCCTGGAAAGTGCTCTGGTCTGAAAATATCACTCTCAACGTGTTCTGGTACATGTTGTGGTTCAGCTTTCGGTGAAGGAATAGCCCAATTATGACCACAGTCTCTACACGAAACTCTCCATTCATCCTGTAGTGTCTTGTAGACGTCCACGTAAATAGACTGACACTCTGGACAAACATATTCAGATTTCTTTAGTAGTGAGTGCGGTTTCATTATTCCACCACCACGTCTAGTCAACATAACTTTCACATCCTTTCCAAGCATATGAATGAAATAGTTTTCAACTGCGTAAGTAGATTCATTCGTCTCCAACTCAATAAACGAACGATCTCCTTCGTGGTAAACATCAATAACGGTTGCATCCGTTGGAAACACTTTTCCTAAAACTTGATCACTACGTCTAGGAACTGAAATCCGAAACGTGTTCAATTACTTAAACCTCCAAAGCCACGATCTGTAAATAGATATCGTAGATAATCATCATGCCCTGATAACAATCATCTTCCATTGTATCAAGGATAGTTCTCACCCTACTACCATCTGTAGTATCAATACCAGAATCAGATCCAGACCCGATAGCTTCTTGTGCACCAACCTGTTCAGCATTAAACAGAGTGCTCTTAAAATCTTTTACACCCTCCTTTAACCCTTCAAGGAGATCCTCAATCGCGGACATTGTATCAACATATGTTTTAATTCCTACTGCTGTCGTTGGCATTATCTCCTCCTTTCAAATCGTCTCCAAGGGGAAATCTGTCTACCCTCTTTTTCTACTTCTTTCTCTTCTTCTAACGCTTCATCAATCTTGTCCTTAACAACTTTACAAATCTCTTTAATCAGTTTCGGATCTTCTTCTGAGAACTCAATAATGTCGGCAACAATCCCATCCGTAAACTCGTCGAATTCTTTCTCTTCCTTTTCCTCTTGACTTCTGAATCTTAACATTGTTATCCCTCCTCTGTTGGTTCTTCTTCCCAATTTTCCTTAAATTCAGTTTCAAGGTAATTCTTTAAACTAGCAATTGCACCTGGTTGATGTTCATCCTCAACCCAACTTCGTAAATGTGGAATCAAATAACTTTCAAGTTGTCCTGCGACAACACGATCCATCTCACCACCAAAATCACTTGCCATACCAGCTAAGTTTTCTGCAGCTTCAGCAGCTTTGTACAAATGCTCCTCAATCATATCAAACTCTGCCATTAAATCTTCCATCTCATCTTCACTCGGACGTCTTCCTTTTGGCATTGTTATCTCCTTTTATAAATCGAGAAGTCTTTTTACTTCTCTCATAAGTGCTGGTTTTCGTGATCTCTCAACTCCAAAATCCTCGAGGGCATCAAGAATCAAATCTTCAACTCCACCCATTCCACCTTCAGAGTAAACGTCTGCAACCATCGGTTCAACTTTTCGCATTACACGAATAGCAAGTTCATTACCACGTCTTGGTCGTGAAAGTAATTCCAAACTTTGAATTGCTTCGTGTAACCCTAGGGTGTCATAAATCCTACCTGTTGTTTTAATCTTTGCGATTGTTGCATCTTTATTCTCATCGTACTTTAACTCCAGTGGTTCGTACATTCGCATGTCGCCTACATCACCATGAACCTTTGTAGCAACAGCACTAATCAATCTATCGAGTTCTTCCTCGTCTAAATCATAACCCCGTTTGAACTTAATCAAGCAAGTAACCCAATCTGTAATAGGAGCAATAGCATTTGTCCTCAGCGAACGCGTTCTTGAACTAAACCGGAGAATATTAAGGACTTGCTGTAGCATTCCAGGTCTTTGATCACTCGGAATATTTAATTCATCCATTTTATGAAGAGCAAGAGCTTCTACATTCTCTTTAGTAGAAAGGTTATGCACTAACGGTTCAATCTTTTCTACAAGATCCTGAATCGGTAAACGTAATCGAGTATATTGTAATTGACCTTGCTTATCAGAAACTCTTTTAACATCAATTACTCCGCTAACGCTCATACCATTAATATCAAGTGCATTTGAAAGTATTTCTTTTATATCGTTTGCGTTGTTACCACCATGTGGAGAAACAACTCTAAATGCTACATCATAGAAAGTAACTAATTGCCCTTTCTTTTTCTCACCTCGAGCAATCTCGCTCTCGTACTCTTCTTTGATCTCGTGAGGTTTCAACTCATCAACACGTTTACTATCATATCCATGATCTTTCAAATACTGCTTCATTTCTTCATCAGTACGTTTTGGACCTCTTTGAGCGAATCGCATTACGCCTCCTTACTTTTCATAACCATCTCGTAAGCAATGTTGTCTCGCGTATCTACAAATTGCCAACGAATACCATCTGCGAGATAGTTGAGTGCAGTAGTTTCAAGATCTGGACATGCTTTTTTGAATTCAGCAACTAGGTCAAATAGGTGAGTAGTCATCCCACCTTTTTTACGACTTAGTTCAAAAATAATTTCACTGAGTCTTGTAGAGATGATCTCAAGGTCCTTATCCATTGTTAAGCCTCATCGTCAAAACCAATGTACGCTTCACCAGCACGTTTCTCTTCTACTTCCTTTACAGAAACCCAATCGTTCATCACAGCACAAATCTCATCAAGTAGGTTTTCCTTATTCACCTCTGCAATACCTTCCTTTGCAGGATCCTTCACAACTATGCGTGTCACAGCGAGATATGGCGTCTGATACTTAGCAGACATTCCATATTCAAGTTTGAGATCTGGGAAGACATCAAGGTAACCACCATCAGTAACTACACGTTCAATTTTCTTTGCCATCTTCTCATAAAGTTTCCGACTATATCTTCTCGACTGAAGGTAACCACTGTATGTAACCGTAATACTGGTTGGACCACTTTCTTCCTCTTCCTCTTCTTCCACTGGTTCCTCTTCCTCCTCGAGTTCTTCTTCAGGTTCCTCTTCGTCAGCAACTAACTTAGTACCGATTGTAGTAAGTTCAACTGCAACATTAGGAACGTTAATTTTCTTCGGTCCTAACTTATACGGATCACTACCAAAGTACTGCTCAAGTAACCAACCTTCTTTAATACCAAGTAACGCAGTTGTTTTTGAAAGACCAGTTTCACCAAGTAACCAACCTTCCTGAATTCCACGCATTAAAATTGCTTCACCTAAAGCTTCAGGACTAATTTTATATCCAGTCAATGATTTCTTCGTTGGAGCAAGTCCTTCATTCTTATCTATCCATTGGTCTACTTGATCGTTTATTTCAGAACTCTCTTTCATATGTTTGTGCATTTCACATTCCTTCCTTCTCTCATCAGCTTCTTCTTGTGTATCGTAGGTTCCACCACTCCAATCTGGATTGTCCTTACTTTTAACTTCATACTTTCCTTTCTCATTCTTCTCAACGTAAGCATCTGCAATTCTATTCATTGATCCTTCAAACTCTTCAAACTCACCACCAAATACATCTAGGAAATCTTCTATGTTCTCTTTTTCTTTTTTGAATAGTCTTTCCATACCGCCTTCTTCACTATAATACGATGCGTGTTCATCAAACCATTTCTTTACAATATCGTTAGAAGTACCTTTTGGAAAAATAAATGCTTCAACATCAGAAGGATCATCCATCTGTGGAATGATAACGCGATAACCCTTCTCAATATATCTCATAACTGGTCCTTCCCCAACTGCGTTTGGCCTACCACTCACTAGAAGATGCTTTACTGTTACACCAAGCCTGTTCATTGCTCCCTCCATGTGTGAAAATTGTTCACACTGCTTTAACCTTGCCTCAGCCTCTTCCTTTGTATCGTAGGTTCCACCACTCCAATCTGGATTGTCTTTACTTTTAACTTCGTACTTTCCATTATCTAACTTTTCAATATAAGCAGTTAGCATCAAAGCAAGTCTTTCAAGTTCGTGACCAATATTCATTGTTACTCCTTCATGTTTTTTTAAACCTGCCATATCAACCCAATCCTGATTAAGAGTAGTATCGTGTCCATCACCTTCCCACTCAACATCTTCAAATTCTCCAGTATCGATTGCTTTCATTTTTGTACCTTTGTGAAGGTAGAGCCAAGAGCTACCAACCTCATCTCTTGTTCCTAGCACCCCACTATGTTCATCATAATAAAGATCTACTTTCAACGTAACAATGTCACCTTCTTTTACTTTCATCTTCTCTCCTCCAGTTTTTTCAACAATGGTTCCCATACAAGGAATATGGATTAACCCTTCTACTTCTTTCAAGGGTTGAACCTCATTCGGACTAACAAACTTTTGACAACGTTGACACCAATATTTCATTTTACCAACTATGCATGTATTTGATGAACATAGGAAACCATTCAGGCCGTAAATCCTTCATCATCTTCTTTGCTTCGTCTGGAGTAGCAGCAAACCCTTGTCTAAGTAACTGTTCTGCTATCATATATTCTGTAAATCCCAACATGTCCTTTGCCATTTTGGAAAGTTCAAGATCCAGCATCGTAATCAGTTTCTGAATGTCGTCTGTCTTATTATTCATTTCCTTATTTATTTATATCGTGTAATTCCGCTAAGGGAAATCGTAAAGGCCACTTTGGAATGAAACTTGAATTAACTTCCTCTTTCAAGTTTGCCATCTTCGAAAGTGAGAAGCGACGAATTTCCTTTTTCGCTAAATCATAACCAAAGAACAGATCACCTCTGTATTCGTAAGGTTCAACTGTTCGCACCGATTCGATTCCTTTGCTGTCCGTATATCCAAAGGTCATAAGTTTATGAGAAACACCACATTTTTGAATAACACGTTTTTTGTTAACTAGACTCATTTAGAAGTACCTCTTTAGAACTGCAATTAAATGTTTACACAAAGCACCACGATATTTTGGATTCCTAATATTGGGTGGCCCACCTTGAGATTTTCCTACACCATAATCGAACTGATCTGATAACCAAGCAAAACCCATATAAGAAAAATCAGGACAACTACACCAAACCTTAACATCGCTATTCTTTAGATCACCTTTGAGTTCTCGAAGAATCTTCTCTCCATGGTAACCAAGTTCTTCAAGGTCTTCTGGAGTAATAACTAACTCCCAATCAAGAAACTGAATCTCTTGATCGTAGGTTCCAGATCCACCAGTACTGTTTGTTCGAAAGGAAGCAATGCCATAGTGTTCATCAAAAGCATCAAACCCAACATGACATCTTCCGGACCGTTGATGACGCTCTGGTCCTGATTCTCGAGTTAGTTCTTGAATGGTTACTGCTGAGAGATGCATTTGTTTACATTAAATATTCAAGGAATGTATTGTAAATCTCATCGGCTAATTCGTTAGCTACTTGCTCAGGCATTTCAACTTTGCTTGCCCATTCTTGGATGAAGCCATTCACTTGACTAAACAGCTCGGACTTCATTTGACTTCTTCTTGATAAGGATGCCCACTTAGTTCCTTTTAGCGCTGTATTTTTTACGTCTCTGAGAACAGACATCAAAGCTTTGTATTCTGGAGAGCTTGGATCAAGTTCCTCAACTAATGATAAACCAGAAGCACTTAGAATTGCATCTGCATATTCACAAATCTCCTTCCACGCAACATTTTCGAGATCTTCGTATGCAAACTCAAATACTTGTTCACTCTCTGCAGATTGAACAGCATGTATTTCTGCTGCAACATCTTGTTTAATCTTTGAAACGAAACGTCCAGAGCTAAACATTTCTACTACATCTGCACTTCGTCTCCAACCTACTCTTACCTTTATGGTTTCACCAACCAAATCATTAAGGTAAGAGTAGGTTG
>Ga0209777_10002852_pt1 | contig 22093 bp, 18 predicted proteins | sample FrelakmetHBP12HB_FD_187147 | JGI IMG/M metagenome (GOLD analysis project Ga0209777, IMG submission 187147) | Freshwater lake sediment microbial communities from the University of Notre Dame, USA, for methane emissions studies -HBP12 HB (SPAdes)... | ecosystem: Environmental > Aquatic >...
AGTCCTCCTATGGAATACTGGCCACATGCTACTTTTAAATTGAAATCGATGCAGGTCATTTTTTCTGTTTTGATATGCTATTTTAAATGCTTAATAGTTTTTTGGGAAATTTAACCGGCCACTTCTGATCCGGTATAATAAAAAAATTTGCATACCTGATTCATTTCACGAGAGCCCCAGGATGCCCATTTGCCTTTAATAAAATTTGGCGTTTTTGAGACAGCAAGAATACATACTCCGGTAATCAAAAAATTTATGCTGCTCTGGAAAATAGATGGGGCATCATGCATATATCGTGGAACAAAAAGCCCGATGAACAAGCCAAGCACTACGACAAGAAGCATAAACGGAAAATCGACGATATAGAGTTCTTTCTTGCCTTCTTTGTTTTTTCTATAAAGCCAGAATGACACCGCTGATCTCCTATATAAATAATCAAGCCGTAGGGTGGGCTGCGCCCACCATTTTAATCGGTGGGCATAGCCCACCCTACATTTTTAAAAACTCTACGGCTTTTCATTTACCCCCACCGACTGCGCCACAAGATCGACGAGGTTGAAAAGCTTCATGCTGTCGCCGGAGCGGCGCAGGATGTCGCCGATATTGAGCTCGCAAAACGGACAACAGGTGACGATGGCATCTGCGCCGGTTGTTGTTTTTGCTTCATGAATGAGCTTCTCTGCTGTCTTTGAGGCAAACTCGGGGAATGCCGTGCGGGCTCCGCCCCCGCCGCCGCAGCACCATGACTGATCGCGGTTGCGCTCCTTCTCCACAAACTCGATACCGGGAATGGCCTTCAGGATATTGCGCGGTGCATCGTAAATGCCGCAATGGCGGCCAAGGTGGCAAGGGTCATGCCAGGTCACGCGCATCTTTATCTCATTGGCAAGAATAAGCCTGCCGTGGCTGATGAGCAGATCAAGATATTCTACCGTGTGCAGAATATCGGCTTCAATCGGCGGCACACCCGGCACCTCGGGATAATCATGCAGCAAAGCGCGATAGCAGCCGGGGCATGAAGTAACGATCTTGCGCACGCCTGTTTTGTTTAAAATCTCGACATTGCGTTTTGCAAGAGCGGTGAAGGTCTCGCGGTCGCCCACGCGGGCAACGGGGCTGCCGCAGCAGATTTCATCCTTGCCCAGTGTGCCGAGATCCTCCCCTGCGGCAAGCAGAATCCTGGCCGTGTTCTGGGCAACACCGATCATGGTGGCGTCCAGGGCCGTGGTGCAGCCGACAAAAAAAAGCGTTTCCGCTTTCTCCTTGGAGACATCTTTCAAGGAGAGTTTCTTTGCCCACTTGTCACGCTGGCTGCGAGGCTGCATCCAGGGGTTATCATAGTGCTTCACGCTTTTGATAAGAGTCTGATGGGCTGGCATGGGGCCGATGCCGTCGCGCACAAGACGCGCCCGAAGGGCTTCATTGACCTTCAGGGGCTCCTTGTCCTGCAGGCGCTGGCAGTTCATCTCACAGGCCCCGCAGGTAGTGCAGGTGTAGATGAACTCGGCAAGCTCGGGCGCATCCTCATAGTCAAAGTCTCCCTCGATGATGGCGCGGGCTATGTGCATCTTGCCCATGCCGGAGTAGGGGAAGAAGCGGTACTCGTGAAAGGCCGGACAGATCTCGGAGAACTCGGCGCTCTTCACGCTCCAGCCCCACTGGTTCTGGCACCAGTTGCACCGGGCACAGCCCCAGATCTGCTCGCGATAGTCTTCAAGCTCGCGCTCGAATACCTTTTTGTCGTCTTTATGCGTCGTCATCGAATTTTCCACCTTTCGGATTATTCACCACAGAGGCTCAGAGAGCACAGAGAAGAATTTTATCTTTCGCCGAAGACGGCGAAAGATAAAAACTCTGTGTGCTCTGTATCTCCGTGGTGAACAATTAAAAACACAGCTTGCCCGGGTTCATGATATTGTTGGGATCAAGCTCTTTTTTCAGATCCTGCAACTTCTGCGCATAGACTCCGCTGCGGCTGTACATCATCTGCGCCCAGGGGCCATAGGGCCTGTCGAAAAAAGCACCCGCCTCTATCAGTTTTTCGCTCAGCTCCAACCAGAAAACCCTGGTGTGTTCCCGTTCCACAACATCGGTGTGATCGCAGTGAAAATCAAATTCGCAGTGCATGGCCCGGCCCCGCTCAATAGGCAGAATATAGCCGCCGATGTCTTCTGCGGGATAATCATGCGTGTCAGCCACCTGCAGGATCAGTCTTTGAAATTCGGGCACCCGCTCAAGAGGCGCCTTGAACGAGAGATCATGCACCGAGCCCTTATAGCAGAACTTTTTTAAAATCCTCCATGGCCGCAGGATTTCCTGCATCAGCATATCCCTGTGCCCATTCAAATTAAATGAAACAAGGTTATGCTTTTTTGCAACTTCATCAAGCGCTTCACGTTCATAGGCCATCTTCTCTTCAGGGAGCTCCGGCGCGCCTGCCAGGCATATAAAAAGAGCCCACATGGGAAGCTCCTGCCGCAGGCTGTCGAAATGGGGAGATGCCTTGCGCGTAGCGGGAAAAGATGGCGGGATCTTCCAGTCGCGGCTGAGCAGCGCCGCCAGGTTGAAACGGTTGAGCAGGAAACATTCAAGCCCTATCTCGCGGCGTTGCAACTCCCGCAGCGGCGCGACAGCCTCTGTAAAAGAATTAAAGCCGAAGGCATGCAGCTCCATCTTGGCTGGCAGGGTTTCGACTTTGATGCAGGCCTTGGTAAGAATGCCGAAGGTACCCTGCGCCCCTGTCCAGAACCGGTAAATCATGGAGCGCACGGGGCCCATGTGCGAGCCGGGCCTGCCGCCTGCGGACCAGAGGCCGGTTCTGAAAAGCTCGCCCGTGGGAAGCACGATTTCGGTGTCCATGAGAAGGTCGTTGCCGTATTCAAAGCTGGCCGAGGCCAGCGCCGGGTCGCGCTCGACAACACTGGTGAGGGTTGAGCGTTTCGGCGGCACGCCAAAAGGCAGCATGGCGCGCAGCCCCTTTGCTGCAAGGTCTTTCTGCAGCTGTTCAACCGTCACGCCCGGCTCAACAACGGCAAACCAGTTTTTATCATCGATGGCGATACAGCGGTTCATGCGGGAAAGATTCAAAACGATTCCGCCCGCTTTGGGAATGCAGGCGCCGTGCAGGTTGAGCCCGGAGCTGTAGGGAACAAGCGGCGTTTTCGTTTTATTTGCATAGCGCACAACCTCCTGCACCTGCTCCACGGTGCGGGCAAAAACAACGGCATCCGGCTTGCCCGGCTGCTCAAAGCTCTGGTCCCGTGAAGAGCTCCTGAGGTTGACACCGGCATCAAAAACCGCGTCGCTCCCGAGAATAAATGACAAATCATCTTTCAACGACATGCCTGCCTCCGCTCAGTGAAAAAAGGTTTTTTAGATATAAAAACGGGAAAGAAGTTTTAGAAACAATAGAAGACCACGTGCCCAATGTCAAGAATCTTGCGCACGGGGCATGTCTGCTGTTTTTATGTACGTAGACCTTTTTACGGGAGAATTTTTACCGCACGCCTGCCTCCAAAAGCCCTTCAGGTTAAAAAAGTTTTCAGCGGCTTCATATCGTTTAAAAAATTATATTTCGCCCGGTAGCGCTCTGCTTCTCGCGGGTCAAACTCTTCAAAAACAATGGACTCACGCTCACTGCCATGACACAGAACCCTGCCCCACGGATCGATAATCTGCGAACAGCCCGAATAATAAAGTCCGTTTCCGTCAACGCCTGTGCGGTTGACGCCGATGACAAAGCACTGGTTTTCTATGGCCCGTGCCCGCAGCAGAGCTTCCCAGTGCTCGATGCGCGCCCTGGGCCAGTTGGCGATAACAAAAATGGCCTGCACCTTTTTTGCAATACTTCTGAACGCCTCGGGAAACCGCAGATCATAGCAAATAAAAATCCCGCAGGCCAACCCCTCAAGCGAGAAGATAACGGGGGCGCTGCCTGCTTCATAGGAGCGGTCTTCAAGGGCCGGAGAAAAGGGATGTATTTTTGTGTACTGCGCCACCCGGTCGCCTTGCCGATTGTAGACGGCGGCAATGTTGCGCGCCTTGCTGCCTGCTGACTGCCCCTGCAGAGCAAAACCAGCGATAATATTCATGGCGTGCTTTTGAGCGGACGAGGCAAGAAAAGCATGTGTGGGGCCATCTGCGGGCTCCGCGGTAACTGCCGTATTTAACGATGTGCCGGTAGCAAACATCTCGGGCAGCACCGCAACATCACAGCCCCGAGCGGCAGCAATGCCGATAAGCTCAGCGGCTTTGGAATGATTTTCCTTCGGCGCTTCCCATCCGCTGTTGAGTTGCAGTAGGGCTATTTTCATACACGCATCCCCGGTATTGAATAAACATCTGTAAAAATACGGCAGGCCCTTGTCCTGCGCAAAGTGTTCGGCCGGGACAGCCGTACCGGTTAGTATACAATACTAGCAAAAAAACCGGTGGGGATTTTTAAGCTCTTTTTTTATTGAAAATAAAATGATAATCACAGATACTGTTCTACACAATAATAATTGCGCGGCTACACCATGCAGGATTTAAACGATCTTCTTCGCATCATGGTAGACAAGAGAGCTTCCGACCTTCATTTGCGTGTCGGGTCTCAGCCCCTCTACCGTGTCCACGGCACATTGACACGCTATGGCGAAGAGCGCCTCAGCATGGAATGGCTTTCCCAGGTCATCGACCGCGTCCTTTCAGCCCGGCAGCGGGAAATTCTTGAAAAAGATCTTGCCGTCGACTCGTCATACTCAATTGAAAGCTTCACCCGCTTCCGCATAAATGTCTTCTATCAGCGCGGCACCCTTGCACTTGCCTTCCGCAATATCTTTACAGCCGTACCCACTTTCGAATCCCTTGGCCTACCCTCAGTGCTGGGATCCATCTGCGAAAAACCCCAGGGGCTGGTGCTGGCCTGCGGCCCCACGGGCATGGGCAAGTCATCAACCCTTGCCGCCATGATCCAGTACATCAACCAGCAACGGGCCGCACATATCGTGACAATTGAAGATCCCATTGAATATCTGATGCGCGATGAAAAATCCTTTATTACGCAGCGGGAAATCGGCCTGGATACGACAAATTACGCCATGGCGCTGAAAAACGCCATGCGACAGGATCCCGACGTCATCCTGATCGGCGAAATGCGGGACAATGAAACCATGCTCACGGCCCTGAGCGCCGCCGAAACAGGCCACCTGGTGTTCAGCACCCTGCATGCTAACAGCAGCTATGAGGCCATCGCGCGCATAGTGGATTCTTTTGAAGTTGATGCACGGCCCCAAATCCGCAAGCAGCTGGCCGAAACACTGGTGGCAACAACCTATCAGCGGCTCATTCAGAACAAAGCCGGCACGGGCCGGGTAGCGGCAATGGAAATTCTCATAAAAACGCCCCGCATCAAGGATCTAATAGAAAATAACAAGTTGCGGGAAATCCGCGATGAAATGGAGCGGTCCGTTACGGTTCACCGCATGCAGTCCTTTGAGCAATCCCTTATTGCGCTGATCGCAAACAAACAGCTCGCTTTCCAGGATGCGCTCACCTATACGCTACTGCCCGGCGAGTTAAAGCTCATGATGGACAGGCTGGGCATTAATGAAAACGGAGATTTCGAAGAAAGGGGGATACTAGTTGATGAAGGAATCGGCTTCTGATTTTTCCGTAGTGAAAAACTACATTGAGCTCAAAGCCAGATATGACAGCGAAATACGAGCGCTGTCTGAATCGGCTCGCTCCATTGAGGGCAAATATAAAAATCATATCGCCATGCTGGAGTCTGAAATCGCCAAGCGCAATGAGTATATCAAGGCGCAGGAAGCAAAGCTTCAGGAGCTAACGCAGAAGGTGGCGGAAAAGGACGAGCAGATACGCGCCCTCGGCAACCAGCTCAACAAAAACAGAGCGGGGGCCCCGCAGGCTTCGGGTGCGGATGCCGATGCCAAAAAAGGTAAATTCGGCATATTCAAATAAGCGAACCACGCCGCTGGCCGTTTTACTGCCGCACATGCAGAAACAGATACACCCCGAGCATGCCGAAGGTGATATTTGCCGTCCAGGCAGCAAGTATCGGGGGCAGGGCTCCGCTTTTGCCAAGAGAAACGCAGAAGGCGAAAAAAATCCAGTAAATAAAGCCAAGCGCTATGCTGATCGTCACCCCCACGGCCAGGCCGCCGCTCCGGCCCGTGCGCAGGGCAAACGGAATCCCGAGCAGCGCCATAATGACCGTAATAAAGGCGTAGGAAATCTTGGCATACAGGTCTACCTCATAGGAGGTCGGCAGATACCCTTCCTCCCGCATTTTCTTCACCACTGTCCACAGCTCGGTAAAGCTCATTTCCGCTGCCTGCTTGCGGGCGGATTTGAAATCATCCGGCGTTTTATTGATCAAAAACGGCTTTTTCTCAAACTTGTTCAGTTTCATGGAGCCGTCCGGCAGAAAATCCCGCTCTGTGCCGTTGTGAAACAGCCATGCGTCCTTGTCCCAGGTTGCGCTCTGGGCATCAACCCGTTTTATCATATTAAAGCTGTCATCAAAAAACATCAGGCTTATCTTCTTAAGCTCGTTTTTCTCAGGATCGAAATAGTCAATGCTGTAAATGATATCCTGATAGCGGTACCAGAAGTGAAAATTTTTAAGCAGGTTGGAGGGATTCTTGCCCTTGATATTCACGTTTTTTATTTCTTTGACAATGCTGTTGGTGGTGGGCATGACATATTCCTGGAGCCACAGCGAAAAAAAGCATAGGCTGACGGCAATGAAAACAAAAACCTTCAACACCCGGTAGAGGCTGATGCCGTGAGCCCGCAGGGCCATGATCTCATGGTGCTTCACGAACAGGCCGATGGTAATGAAGGTGCACAGCAGCACCCCCATGGGGCAGACCTGGTAAATGATCATGGGAATGCTGCACAGGCAGTATTTGACAATCAGCCCGAACGCCACCTGGTTTTTGATCATGTCATCAATGCGTTCCAGCAAATCCACCAGCAGGTACAGAGAGATAAATGAGCACAGGCACAGGCAGAATATTTTCAGAAATTCTCTGGTAAAGTATCGGTTTATGATCAGCACGTGGTAGTCCTTTTCGTCATTAGCGCACGCGGCCCCGCTTCTGCGTGAGCCAGAGCAGCGCGGTCTTCAGGGCCGGCTCGGCCGTCCGTTCAATCCACAGAAGCAGGGGGAAGGATTTTTCTCGCGCCGCCTTAAAAAACAGATATATGCCGATGGTGCCCAACAGTACATTGGGCAGCCACACGCCGGTAAAGGCGAACGCCCAGCCGGTCTTTGCAAGATTTTCTCCCATGCTTAACAAAAGATAGTAAAAAAAGACAATGACAATGCTTAATATAAATCCGTAAGACCTGCCTCCGCGGCGCCAGAAGGAGCCAACGGAAACCCCGAGAATGCTAAACACCAGGCAGGCAAATGGGAAAGCCAGCCGCTTGCTCATCTCCATATTGATGGCTAAGTCCGATAGGTTTTTCTGGCGGCGCTCAACGGAAAGATTCCACAGGGCCCAAAAATCCATTTCTTTATATTTGATTTTAAAGTCTTCATCATCATCAATGTCCTGAAGCGGAATGTTCATATCATTGGTGTTAAACAGAGTATACTCATAATTGAGCGACTTGGGATCAAAGCGGTGAATGGTGCCGTCTTCGAGCTTAAAATACATATTGGTATTGTTCTGATCGGAAAGAATGGTGGCTTTTTTGGCCACAATGACGGTTTGCTGTTTGGGGTCACGCTTATCAACGAGAAAAATGCCGTGAACCTTATTGTCCTCTTTATCAAAGGAATTTATATAGAGCACAAAACCGTCAAACGAATCGATGAAAATACCCTCTTCCAGGTTTGCCTCGGAGTGCTTTTTGGCGATGTCGACCAGTTTTGTACGAAAAGCAAAATTGCCTTTGGGCAGCATATAAAGCGTCAATGCATTGGTGGCTAAAAAGCCGGCAACGCACAATATCACAAACGGCGGCAGCATCTGATAAAGGCTCACGCCAGAGGCTTTCATGGCCATGAGCTCGGAATCGCTTGCAAATTTGCCAAGAGCTATGAGAATGCCAAGAAGAATCGACATGGGCAGGGTCAGCACCAGAAACGACGGCAGAAGATACCAGATAAGCGCGCAGACCTCTCCGAGAGTGACGCCCTTGTTGACCAGCATGTCAACAAGAGGCAAAATTTTTTGCATCAGCAAAACAAACGTGAACACCAGCAACCCGATCCCAAAGGGCCCTGCAAGCTCATAAAAAATATATTTATGTAAAATTCTTAGTTTCATTTCCGCAATCACCGCCCCGCGGTCCGCATTAAAGCAGTATTTCCTTTTTCAAATCCCTGCCCATCAGGGCTTTAACCGCCTGCTGGGCGGGTTTGCCTTCAAAAAGTATTTGATAAATCTCGGCAACTATGGGCATTTCGATGCTGTGGCGCAGACTCAAGGCATAGGCCGAGCGGGTCGTATAAACGCCTTCAGCCACCATATTCATGCGCGACAGGATATCGTCGAGTTTTTTTCCCTGGCCGATCTGCAGCCCGACACTGTAATTGCGGCTCTGGGTGCTGGTGCAGGTAAGCACCAGATCGCCGATGCCGGAAAGGCCGGAAAACGTAAGCGGATCGGCGCCCAGGAAAGCCCCGAGACGCATCATTTCCGCAAGCCCCCGCGTTATCAGCGCAGCGCGGGTGTTGTGCCCCAGGCCGAGCCCTTCCACTATGCCCGAGGCCACTGCCACGACATTTTTGAGCGCTCCGCCAATTTCAACGCCCACTACATCATTGCTCGTGTAGGTTCGGAAATAGGGTGTGGCAAGGGCCTCCTGCACGACGGCCGCGCAGGCCTGATCCTGCGAAGCGACTACCACGGCCGTCGGCATTCTGCGCGCCACATCTCGGGCAAAGCTGGGACCTGAAAGCACGGCAAAGGGAACTTTCCGGTCGCAGGCTATCTCTGCGGCCATCTGTGACACGGTGGCAAGCGTATCGTTTTCTATACCCTTGGAGGCGCAGACATGGATGGTTGCCGAAGAGCTTTCCTGCAGGCCCCGGGCAAAAAGGGCTCTGAAAGCCTTCACCGGGGTTGCCCACAGCACAATCCGCTTGCCCGAAACAGCCTCCCGAATATCGCCGGTACAGATAAGGCCCTCCCGCAGTTCAACGTCGGGCAGAAACAAAATGTTGCGGCGCTTTTTTGTGATGCTCTCGACCAGCTCCTGCTCATAGGCCCACAGCGTAACGGGCAAATCTTTTTCTGCGATCATATTGGCAAGCGTGGTACCCCAGCTCCCGGCTCCCACAACACCGATCGCGCATTCAGACATGCTTTAATCCTTCCTCTACGCAGACAAAAACTTTGGAAAAAACTATAAAATATTAGAATTATGCTGTTCTAGCAAGTTAAAAACCCCGAGAAAAGACGAGAATACCTGGTGTAAAAAGCTGAAAACTTCCGCTGCGGCAACGGGATGTCTCGTCGTGCATGAGGATTGATTAAAACGCATGGGGGGCAAGATTGTCTGCCCCCCATGCGCGAATTTTAATACGCTCTGCGCAGCAGCCGGACTTTTTACCAATGCATCAATCCTCGGCCACCTTGGTAACGCCCACAACGCGCTCGCCGTCCTCGACATTTATCAGGCGCACACCCTTGGTATTGCGGCCGATAACCGAGATGTTCTTCATATCAATGCGGATGAGCTTACCCTTGGAAGTGATGATCATGATATTGTCCTCCTCCATCACCTGCTTGATACCCACCACATTGCCGTTGCGCTCATCTGTCTTGATGGTGATGATGCCCCTGCCCCCGCGGCTCTGACGCCGGTATTCGGCTATATTGCTGCGCTTGCCATAGCCCCGCTCGGTCATCGACAGCAGCGTTGCGTCGCCGCGCAGCACCTCCATGGCCACTACTTCGTCGTCTTTTCCCAGGGCGATGCCCCGTACGCCCGTGGCCGTACGGCCCATGGAGCGGACATCTTCCTCCTTGAACCTGATGGCCATGCCCATCTTGCTGCCAAGAAATATTTCCCGGCTGCCGTCGGTGACATTCACGGCTATAAGCCTGTCGCCCTCGTCTATTGTGATGGCGATAATCCCGTTGGCCCGCGGATTGCTGTAGGCCGAAAGCTCCGTCTTTTTGATCGTGCCGTTGCGCGTGGCCATGACGATGAAGCCGCCGCCTTCAAAATTGCTCACGGGTAACACTGCTGCAATATTCTCTCCGGAAGAGAGATTTAAAAGATTCACAATCGCCTTGCCCCGTGCGGCGCGGCTGGCCTGCGGGATTTCATAGGTCTTGATCCAGTACACCTTGCCCTTGTCGGTGAAGACCAGGATATAGTCATGGGTGGAGGCGACAAAAACATTTTCAACAATGTCTTCCTCTTTTGTGACCATGCCGGTAACGCCCTTGCCGCCCCGCAGCTGCGTTCGGTACAGCGAAACGGGATTGCGCTTTATGTAGCCGCTGTTTGAAACCGTAACAACCATCTGCTCCTCGATGATCATATCCTCGATGCTTATCTCTTTGGACGTCGGTACGATTTCGGTGCGGCGCTTATTGCCGTATTTCTCTTTTATCTCCTGGAGCTCCTCCACAATCAGCTCCAGCACCAGCCGCTCATTTTCCAGTATCTGGCGCAGCCGCTCTATAAGCTTGATGATGCCGAGGTATTCGTCGTTTATTTTGTCGCGTTCAAGGCCGGTGAGCCGCTGCAGCCTCATTTCAAGAATTGCCTGCGCCTGTATGTCGGTGAGGCCGAACCGGCTGAGCAGGTTGGCCTTTGCCTCCGCAGGAGAGGCCGAGTTGCGGATCAGCTGAACGATCTGGTCGATATTATCAAGGGCGATTTTAAGGCCTTCCAGAATATGGGCCCGGGCCTCGGCTTTGCCAAGATCAAAAACCGTTCGCTTGGTGATGACCTCCTTGCGGAAGGCGATAAAATGCTCGAGCATTTCTTTGAGCGTGAGCACCATGGGCTTGCCGTCGACGATGGCGAGAAAAATAATGCCGAAGGCCGATTCCATCTGCGTGTGCTTGTAGAGATTATTAAGTATGGCCCGGCTGATCTCATCCTTCTTGAGCTCGATAACCACGCGCACGCCTTCGCGGTCGGACTCGTCGCGCAAGTCGGCAATGCCCTCTATTTTCTTTTCCCGCACAAGCTCGGCGATCTTTTCTATCAGCCTTGCCTTGTTGACCTGAAACGGAATCTCGGAGATGACGATCGATTCCTTGTCGCTTTTCTGCTTTTTTTCGATAAAGGCTTTAGCGCGCATTTTGATAATGCCGCGGCCGGTGCGATATGCCGAATCAATGCCTTCCCTGCCGTAAATAAAGGCGCCCGTGGGAAAATCCGGGCCGGGAATAATCTTCATGAGCTCGTCAATGGTCATCTCGGGGTTATGCAGAAGCGCAATGAGCCCGTCACACAACTCCACAAGATTATGGGGCGGTATATTGGTGGCCATGCCCACCGCTATCCCGGAAGACCCGTTCAAGAGAAGGTTCGGGACCCTTGCGGGCAGCACCGTTGGCTCTTCAAGCGTCCCGTCATAGGTAGGGATGAACTCTACCGTCTCTTTTTCAATATCCGCCAGCAGCTCGCCGGCTATTTTTGTCATGCGCACTTCGGTGTAGCGCATAGCAGCCGGTGGATCGCCGTCCATGGAGCCAAAATTGCCCTGACCATCGACAAGGGGATTGCGCATGGAGAAGTCCTGCGCCATGCGCACGATGGCGTCATACACGGCCGAATCGCCATGGGGGTGATACTTGCCGATCACGTCGCCGACGACGCGAGCTGATTTTTTATACGACTTGGAGCTCTCTAAGCCCATGTCGTGCATGGCAAAAAGTATGCGCCGGTGCACGGGCTTTAGCCCATCGCGGGCATCGGGCAGCGCTCTGCCCACGATAACGCTCATGGCATAGTCCAGATAGGACTTGCGCATTTCATCTTCAATATTTACCTGTATGTCCTGTGAACGAACCTCTAGTGTCATTGCATTATGCCGGTGTGGGGGTTAAAGGGCCTGGTCGGCCACTTGATAAATTAATAGAAGAATTATACCTGACATTTGTCCGTTTGCCAAGCGCAAATTTTTATAACTACTTGATTTTAAATCTGAAATATACTCTGGCAGCACTGAAAAATGATTGACAATTGCAGATGACTACCCTACAACCTATGTCAATCTCATACAATAAAAAAAGGAGCTCCAATGGATCTGAAAACCTCAAAAATATGCATCATCGGTGGCGGCATGATGGCCGAAAACATCCTGCGGGGCATGCTGCGGGCACAGCTGATAACGCCGGGCCAGATCAGCGTTTCAGACATCCACGCAGGCAGGCTGACTTATATTCAGGACACGTTCCACGTGACGACCACTCGTGACAGCGTGGACATTGCGGGCAGGGCGGACATCATCATTCTTTCCGTAAAACCCCAGAACATGAAAATTCTGCTCGATGAGATCAAGCCCGTCTTGTCGGAAAAACGACTTGTCATCTCAATTGCCGCAGGCGTCAAAACCAGGGCACTGAGCGATGCCGGCGGGGGAAAAGCCCGATTCGTGCGCACGATGCCCAATATCGGAGCAAAAGTGCTTGCCAGCGCAACAGCCATCTGCCCGGGACCGGGAGCAACACAGGATGACATGCTGACGGCACAGCACATTTTTCAAGCCATCGGCTCAACCGTTATGGTCAACGAAGACCTTATGGATGCTGTAACCGGCCTGAGCGGCAGCGGCCCAGCCTTTTTTTTCCTGTTCATCGAGGCCCTTGCCGACGCAGGCGTACGCGCCGGCCTCATGCGCCCGGTGGCGCTGCAGCTTGCCGCGCAAACCTGCCTGGGCGCTGCGCAGCTGGTGCTTGAAACAGGCGACCATCCGGCTGTGCTCAAAGATCAGGTAACATCGCCGGCGGGCACCACCATCGAAGGGCTGCGGGTTCTCGAGCTGGGGGCTGTGCGGGCAACGATCATAAACGCGGTTAGCGTTGCTGTTGAGCGCTCGCAAGAACTGGGTAAGGGCTAGAGGTGTCAACTCAAAGGAAGGGCACGCCATGGCCGGAGCAGGATGGATATCCCATAAGGACAAAAAGGTTCTTCTGATAGACTTTTCCCGGTCCGATATTACTTCAATAAACGCGACCATTGAGCAGGCAAAACCCTTGATTGCCCGAGAGCCACAGCTGTCGATTCTCTGCCTTGTCGATACAACCGACAGTAAATTTGATATTGAAATTTCTAAAGCCCTGCAGAATTTTTCCGAACACAATAAACCCTATATGAAGATGACGGCTCTTGTTGGCGTCGAAGGACTACAAAAAGTTATCTACTATGGTGTTTTGATGTTTACCAAAAGAACCAACCTGGTGATGAAAAGCGGCCGGGGGGACGCTCTTGACTGGCTGGTAACGGTGCCGTAACCTTTGTCGGTAATTGCGCCAGCTGCATCCGTTCTTTGTCTGATAAAAAAAGCCGCTGAAATCTTCAGCGGCTTTATCCTTCCCGTTTTTCTATATACTGTTTTTTGCCGTTCAGGATAATGCAGAAACGGTCTTCGCCCTCCTGCTCAATGTGCCGGGCCAGATCATAATACGGCGCTCGCAGGAACCGGGCAGGAAACCGGCCGTTCTTCACGGTGCAGTACGGAACATTATCTGGGCCGAGATAAAAGGTTTCAAGGCTGAGCGGCTCGCAGGAGCCATCATTGAGGCTCATCGTGAAAAAACTCCGGCCGTCAGAGCCCTGCTCAAGACTAATACGCGTCACCACATACGGCGTGTCTTCAACAACTATCGGGCTTTTTTCAGAACCGATATGCAGACGATATCCGCCCTGTTCGTCATGCTCGATACCAGCATTAAAAAGGTCTATGATCTGTTTATTAATGATGGGGACGCCGTTGAAAAACCAGTTGCCTTCCTTGTCGATCTTTATTTCGCCCTGCCGGTCGGCACGAAATTGCGTCATCATATCGCTATAAGTTCGAGCTAAACTTCTTGTCAACCCAGGTATCCGCCTTTGCCTTCAGGCCCTGCAAAAACTGCTCGAAAAGCTCCCGCTGCTTGGTCTGCAGCAGCGTCTGGGCCATCCGGTCTTTCTCCTTTGCAAAATCAGCATCTGCTGGCGCACTACGCTCCTGAAACTTTATAATGACAATACCCTTCTCAGCCCGGTACGGCAACGGCCCGTACGGCTTTGTCTGATCTAGATTGAACGCGGCTTCACGTATCCCTTTGGACTGGCCAATCCCCGCAATGTAGTCGCCGATAGCCAGTACATCGGCATTTTTGATCTCTAGCCCGGCGTTCTTTGCCGCCCCTTCCCACGTCTGCCTGCCCTGCACAAGATCCATAAGCAGCTTTTCTGCATTAACCTTGGCGGCTGCAAGCTTTTTCTCTTTCTCAATTTCTGCGGAAATAACCGTTTTCTCCTCATCCATCGGCGCAATCTGCGTTTCCCGCTTATCTTCAAGCCTTATAATATAATATTTCTGCCCCACGGCAAATGATGGTGACAGCTCCCCCTTGGCTAGAGCAAAGGCCTCTTTTGAAAAAATTTCCTTGCCGGGGGCGTCTTCGGGTGATTTGCCATAAACAAAAAAGTCCGTCTCCTGCACCTTCATGCCTGTTTCCTGGGCAAACGCTTCAAGGTTCTTGCTTTTAAACAGACGATTGAAAGCCCTTTTGACCTCTTTTTCCACAAATTTCTGGGCTCCTTCCTTGCGGAGCTCAGCCTCAATGAGCTCCTTTACCTCTTCCAGCGGCTTGATGCGGGCTTCTTTTACATCTTCAACCTTAATGATATGCCAGCCGAACTGACTCTTGACGGGCTTGCTGATTTCTCCGGGCTTCATTGCAAAGGCTGCTTCCTCGATCGGCTTGACCATATCGCCTTTTTTAAAGAACCCAAGATCGCCGCCCTTTTCAGCCGTTGGCTTGTCTTCGGAAACCTTTTTTGCCAGCTTCTCAAAATCCTCACCTTTGGTGGCCTGCGCAGCTATTTCTTCCGCCTTCTTGAAAACCCCCGCGTCCTTTTCTTTGTTTTCCGACTTCAAAAGAATATGGCGCGCTTTAACCCTTTTAGGCTCGGAAAACTCATCGCTGTCTGTTTCATAATAATTCACAATTTCGCGGTCCGTCACTTCGACCGTTTTTTCAAAACTCGCGGGATCAAAGGTAATGTATTTCACCTTCGCTTTTTCAGGCTGGCGAAATTCCTCCTTGTGCTGATCATAGTAGTTTTTAATATCTGCCTCTGGTATCGCGAATGTATCTTTAATCTTTTCCGGCTCAAAACAGAGATAACCGATCTTGACCTTCTCGTTTTGCATTTTATACATGTCTCGCAGTTCCTGATCTGAAACCTTGACGGAACGGGTTACGATATTTTCCAGGGCCTTGAGCATCAGCTCCCGCTCCTTGTCTTTCTCGAAGTCGGCTGCCGTTATGCCGTAATAGCCGAGAGCCCGCTGGTACATGGCTTCGCTGAAGCTGCCATCCTGCTGAAACATGGGCATGCTCATAATGGCGCTTTTTATTTCATCCTCGGTCACGCGAATCGTGCGGCGCTCGGCTTCCTGCAGCAATATCTCCCGGCTGATCAAATCCTCCAGAACCTTCTGTTTCAAGCCGAGCTTTTCCATCATCTCTTCGTTGAACTGATTCTTATACAAAGAGCGGTACATCTCTATGGTGTTTTTGTACGCCGTTTGATAATGCGACATGGTTATTTTGCTGTTGCCCACTTTGGCTATGGTTGCGTCCTTGTTTGGCTTGCGCAGGGCTGAAAACCCGTAAAAAAAGACAAATACGATCACGATGATGGTAAACAGCACCTTGATGATCCAAGAACCGGCATTTTCTCGCATATAGGAAAGCATCTTTATACTCCTGAAACAGTGTTAAGCATTAAAAAACCAATTTTATCTTCGGGTATGCAAGTGCAACATGCTAATAAAATATTTCAAATTTATCAAGAGTTATTATTTTACTTGCACTTACGCCCTTTGTCTGCTATTAGCCCTCATTGATTAAAGTTGTTATTATTGTCTGCTATCAGGAGAATCTCATGTTTTTTGATCGCCTCTGGGGCATGCTGTCAAACGATCTGGCCATTGACCTGGGAACGGCTTCCACGCTGGTATATGTAAAGGGCAAAGGCATCGTGGCAAACGAGCCATCTGTAGTGGCGGTGCGCAAAGATATCGGCGGCAAAAAGATACTTGCTGTCGGCAACGAAGCGAAAAAGATGCTCGGCCGAACGCCCGCCAATATTACCGCAATCCGGCCCATGAAAGACGGCGTCATAGCCGATTTCGACATAACCGAATCCATGCTGAAATACTTCATTCGCATCGCGCACAAACGCAGCAGTTTTGTCCGGCCGCGGGTGATCGTATCGGTGCCCTCCGGCATTACGCCGGTTGAAAAACGTGCGGTCAAGGAGTCGGCCGAACTTGCCGGCGCCCGGGAAATCTACCTTATTGAAGAGCCCATGGCTGCAGCCATCGGTGCAGGTCTGCCGGTAAGCGAACCCATTGGCAGCATGATCGTCGACATTGGCGGAGGAACCACGGAAGTCGCCGTCATTTCCCTTTCCGGCATCGTCTACAGCCTGTCCGTACGCACCGCAGGCGATAAAATGGATGAAGCCATCGTTCAATATATCAAGCGAAAATACAATCTGCTCATCGGAGAACGGACAGCCGAGCTTATTAAAATAACCATCGGTACGGCGTATCCCGAAAAAGAAATCAAAACCGTCGATGTCAAGGGCCGCGACATGGTCACCGGCATTCCCAAAACCCTGGAAATCAGCTCAGAAGAGATTATGGAAGCAATTGCTGAACCGGTCAACACCATTGTCGAATCCGTAAAAATCGCCCTTGAGCATACCCCCCCCGAACTGGCCTCCGATATCGTTGACCGCGGCATCGTGCTGGCGGGCGGCGGAGCGCTGTTGAAAAATCTCGACAAGTTGCTGCGGGAGGAAACCGGTCTTCCCATTATTATTGCCGACAGCCCCCTCACGGCTGTGGTTATGGGCTCAGGCAAGGCGCTTGATGAGCTTGATCTTCTCAAAGACGTGGCGTTTGATTAACCTCCCCTTTTTTTCCGGGGCCGGGGTTCCACCTTGTCGCCAAACGGGGCGCATACCTGATACGCACATCCGGGTCAGTGCTGTGACCCTTATATGTTTAATCAAACATGCTGCAATTTTTCCTCAGAAACAAAAAAACCATACTCATCGCTGCGCTCCTGATAGCTGCGCTCACGCTTTTCGCCAAAGGTATAGAACAAAAAAAAAGACTCTCGTTTTTTGACCGTATCGTCCTTACCCTCTTTTCGTTTCCCCTGAGCATAACCAACAAGGGCTTTAACGTCGTCAGCAGCACCTGGAATCACTATTTTTTCCTTGTCGGGGTGCATGATGAAAATGTCGCTTTAAAAAAACGCATCAATACCCTGTCGATCGATAACCAGCTCCTGCAGGAGCAGGCAGACGAAAACAAACGCCTGAGGGATCTGCTGGTCTTCCGGAAAAAATTTGAGCACACCATGCTGCCAGCAGAAATTATCGGGCGCGACCCTTCGGGCTGGTTTAAAACAATTCTTGTCGACAAGGGATCAAACGACGGCATATGCAAAGATGCTGGCGTGATTACTCCGGACGGAGTTGTGGGAAGGGTCATCGAAGTCGGGCTCAACAGCGCAAAAGTGCTGCTGCTCTCGGACGTCAACAGTTTTGTTGATGCTGTTGTCAAGCGAACGCAGGCCCACGGCATGGTTGTGGGCAGAGGGGAAAACATGTGCACCTTGGCCTATGTGCTTAAAACAGAAAATGTCGCGCCTGACGATGTCATTATCAGCTCGGGCATCAACACCTTTTACCCTAGGGGCATCATCATCGGCACCGTGAAAAAAATCAACAAAGACCGGAGCGGTTTTTTTCAGTCAATCGAGGTGCAGCCCGCTGTTGATTTCTCAAAACTTCATGAAGTGTTGATCGTGATCAGGGGCCCAGACAAATCATGATGAGAAAAACCGTTTTTTTCATGCTCCTGTGCGTCCTTTTCCTGCTCCAGATATACCCGATCCTGCCGTTTGCCGACCGGGGCATACGTCCTGATATCGTTCTCGTTTTAACTATTTTTTTCAGTGTTCAGTTACCCTTGTGCGGCGGCGCGTGGGCTGTTTTTACGCTCGGCTGTCTGGTGGAGGTTTTTTCTGGTGTAAATAGCGGCATGTATCCGCTTATCTACATGTGTGTATTCATCGGAATTCGATGTCTTGAAAAATTTTTCGATTTTTCTACTTCTTTGAATCTTTTTCTCTTAACCGCCTTTTCTCTGATTATTAAATTTCTTGTTTTGCTTTTCTGCTTCAACTTTATCTATGAATATAAACATTTCGCGCTCCTGGAGCTGTTTCTCAAAGAATCGGGCTACACGTTGATTGTGCTGCCCGCCATTTTCGCCCTGCTGAGCCCTTTGTATAAAACGCAAAAGAACTACATCACCATACATGATGTTATTGCAGACCATGAACATCGACATTGTTGATATCAGCGATAATTTAGTTGGGAAATTTCTCAACAATCGGGTGCGCATAGCCGTCATCCTTATGCTCTTTGCCTGCTGTTTCATTGTTGCCCGCCTGTACTATCTCCAGATACTCAAGGGCGGCAAATATGTCGAGCTGTCAACCAACAACCGCATACGCGTTACAACCATTGCAGCACCGCGCGGTTTTGTTTTTTCACAAAAAAAGGAAGTCCTGGCGTCCAACAACCCGTCTTTTGATCTCAACCTGATCCCTCAAGACACCCCCGATGTGGACGGCGTGCTCGAAAAAATTTCCACCCTCCTCGGCCTGGACAAACAGTCGCTCAAAAAACGGGTGGCCGGGCAGCGCGGCAGACCGCCCTTTGAGCCCGTAACCCTGAAAAAAGAGCTGCCCTGGGAAGAAATGAGCCTGGTCTTGACCAACAAAATGGATCTTCATGGCATATCAATCGATGTGCAGCCAAAGCGCTACTACAGCCAGGGATTTTTCGCCACCCACGCCTTCGGCTTTCTGGGCGAAATCGACCGCAACGAGCTGGCCAAATATCCACAAGGCATCTACCGCCAGGGCGACCTTATAGGAAAATTCGGCTTGGAAAAATGGGGGGAACAGTATCTTCGCGGGCAAAAGGGCGGCGTGCAAACAGAGGTTGACGCCTATGGCAACCGACAGAAAGTTCTCGCTGAAATAGACCCGACTGTCGGTTGCAATATGGTGGTAACCCTTGATGTTCGGGTTCAGCGGGTGGTCGAAGAGCAGCTTAAGGACAAGGTTGGCGCGGTGGTGGCCATGAATCCTGCAACCGGAGAAATCCTCGCTCTTGCAAGCTCACCTGCCTTCAATGCAAATCTGTTCGCCCGCGGTATCGATTATGCCGAATGGAACAAGCTCACCACCGACCCGCTGCACCCGCTGCTCAATCGCGCCATCCAAACCCAGCAACCCCCGGGTTCGGTCTTTAAAATAATAACAGCAATTGCTGCGCTTGAAGAAAAGGTGATAGATCCGTCGGAGCGAATTTTCTGTCCCGGCTATTATAATCTCGGAAATACCACCTTCCGCTGCTGGAAAAAAGGCGGGCATGGGTCGGTTAATATGCATGAGGCTATTGTCCGGTCATGTGATACGTATTTTTATACTGTCGGGCAGCGGCTGGGTGTCGACAGAATTCACAAATATGCAACCATGTTCGGCCTTGGTGAAAAAACAGGCATAGAGCTTGAGGGAGAAAAAAGCGGCCTGATCCCTTCTGAGGCCTGGAAGAAAAAAAAGTACGGCGTTGTCTGGCAAAAGGGCGAAACAACAAGCATAGCCGTCGGTCAGGGCTATATACAAACCACACCCCTGCAGATAGCTACATTTTTCTGCGGCGTGGCAAACGGCAGCTTCATTCCCAGGCCCCGCCTGGTTCACGAAGTAGACTGCGATATAAATAACGAAAAGGTTTTTTTTCAAACAGAAAAAAGGGATTTGCCCGTTTCGCCCAAAACAATTGCATTCATAAAAGAGGCCCTTATGGGCGTAGTGCATGACCCGACCGGAACGGCAACCAAGGTGCGCATCGATGGTCTGACCATTGGGGGTAAAACTGGCACTGCGCAGGTGGTGAGCCGGCGGTTTGTTGCGTCAAAAGAGGAAGACATTCCCTGGCAGTATAAAGACCACGCCTGGTTTGTCTGCATGGCGCCGGTTGAAAAGCCCGAAATTGTTGTTTCGGTGTTTTTGGAGCACGGGGGCCATGGCGGCTCGGCGGCAGGGCCTGTTGCCCGTGCAGTTGTGGCGGCCTATTTGAAGCCCCCTTTGCAGAAAACACCGGAACCGTCCAGCCATGCAGCGCCGGACGATGAAACAGAAGAAGACTGAGGTGGCGCATGTTTGACCGAAAGCTGATTTCTCACTTTGATTTTACGCTTTTTTTTGCGGTTATGCTCATCTGCGCGCTGGGCATCCTCAACCTTTGCAGCATTTGTTCCTCTGAAGAAAATATTGCCCCTCTTTATTACAAGCAAATTTCCTGGATTCTCATCGGCCTTTTTTTTCTTCTCATTATAATAAACATTAACTACGTAACAATCATCCGTTACGGATATTATTTTCATGCTGTGGCGCTTTTTCTTGTCCTTCTGGTTCTTTTCATCGGCAAAACAAAGCTTGGCTCCCAACGCTGGCTTGCCCTTGGCCCGTTGTCCCTACAACCCTCAGAGCTTATAAAAATTACTTTTATGCTGGCTCTTTCAAAATTCTTCGCGGAAAATCTCTCTCACCGACCATATAATCTACAGGATCTTGTCGCCCCTTTATTGCTGCTGCTAATCACCTTTTTCCCCATTTATGTGCAACCCGATCTTGGAACGGCTGGCATTATCTGTTTGATCTTTTTTTCTTACCTTTTCTTCATTAACATCAACAAAAAAATGTTTTACCCTTTTTTGGGTTTGTGTCTCGCCTCACTGCCCTGTGTCTGGTTTGTTCTCAAGGACTATCAAAAACAAAGAATTCTTGTTTTCCTGGATCCCGATCTTGATCCGCTTCATGCTGGTTACCAGCTTATACAATCAAAAATAGCCGTCGGCTCTGGTGGTTTTTTCGGCAAAGGATTTAAGATGGGCACGCAGAGCCAGTTGCGTTTTCTGCCGGAACAGCATACTGATTTCGTTTTTTCTGTATGGTCAGAAGAATGGGGTTTGGCTGGTTGCTGTCTAGTTGTTTTTCTTTATTTTATTTTTTTCTATAGAGGCATGCGTATTTCATACAACTGCAAAAACTTTTATGGCTCTTACTTTGCCGCCAGTATTTCTTTTTTCTTCTTTATGCAGTTTTTAATAAATATTTGTATGACAATTGGTTTGTTTCCTGTTGTGGGGGTTACTCTGCCCTTCTTTAGCTATGGCGGCTCTTCCGTTATTTCCTGCATGGTTGGACTCGGTATACTGTTGAGCATAAGCATGCGCATATCAAAATAAAAGCCGAAAGACCTTGCAAAAATTTCTTTTGTTTTATACATTCTTTTTAATAATTCAATTTTTTATATGACCAACTGCGAATTCTTCCGTGGATAATTTTTGGAAACTATTCATAAGCGGGATTGAAAAAAAAACCACATCTCAAAATTTTGAGATGTGGTTCAAGCCTATCCGGCTTGTTGACTTTTCTTCTTCTTGTGTTTGTTTCTCCGTGCCCATGCAGTTTTATGCGGATTGGCTGCAGGAAAACTGCCGCCCGCTTATTCAAAATGTTATTTTTGAAATAACTGGATTTTCCCCGGAACTAACTTTCAAAATTCAGGATCCCGCTGCGCCGCCCTTGGCAGTCCCCAAAAAACCCCCGGAAATAAAAAAAGATGAAAGGCTGGTTTTTTTTCCAAAAAACATAAATCCTCTTTATACGTTTTCAAATTTCGTTGTCGGCCCGAGCAATCAATTCGTTCATGCCGCTTGCCAGGCGGTGGCAAACAGACCCGGCGGCACATATAATCCCTTTTTCATCTATGGCGGAGTTGGTTTGGGCAA
>Ga0209777_10002853_pt1 | contig 22087 bp, 24 predicted proteins | sample FrelakmetHBP12HB_FD_187147 | JGI IMG/M metagenome (GOLD analysis project Ga0209777, IMG submission 187147) | Freshwater lake sediment microbial communities from the University of Notre Dame, USA, for methane emissions studies -HBP12 HB (SPAdes)... | ecosystem: Environmental > Aquatic >...
CCACCATTGAACACAAGGTGTAAGCAATAAGCGACGTATTTTATTTTTTCATTGATAACTTTTGCGTATTACCAAAAAAGCTGCCATAAAAGAGAGATCACTGATCTCGTCTGATAATTCCCTGTTCAGTGATTTAAATTCCCTGATATGTTAAGAAAATTCCCTGCTGTGTTTAGTAGGGAATTTTCTTTGTAACCCACTGTAATGATGCATCATATCGTCGCCACTTTTTATATTTCGACAGAAGAAACAACAAAATTCCCTGTAAATTCCCTAATAAACAGGGAATTTGGTATGGAGAGTGGTTCGGGCTAGACTGCCAGCACCACCAAAGAAATCAAGGGTTTTCAGTATTTAAACTGAAAGTCCTTTTTTAGTTTCTCGCCAAATCAAGCCAAATTAAGCGTATTTTGTGCACAAATCACGCACACCAGTTAAGAACAAGAGGAATTGTTGACTTCACCTACTTAGTTTCAGTAGAGGGCATTTGTTTGAATTGAGGATTACGGATAGAAAGAGAGTAAAACTAAGTTGATCTGGATTCGTTACCAAAATGCTTATTTATGGCCTCAGGTAAAATAGCTGCAACTAATCGTATAACTGCTTCAATCCATAATCCAACATCTTTACCTTCAATTTTTTGAATATTCTGTTCATTAGAACCTATTGGTTCTGATCGATCTGCCCGATGAACTATTGAGTGCCGTCGCTTCATTAATTCCTCTATTTTAGGAAATGAAGAGTTAACTTTAGATACTTCTATACCTAGTTTTTCTAGTAGTGCGGAGATATCCGTCACTGTATTAAAATTGGAGTGCTCAAGATATTTAAAAACTGAATTCTCTATCACCTCGTTCACCGTTCTACCCCTAAACTGTGCAAGTCTGCCCAGATAGAATTTTTCAGTTCGGCCAAAAGAAGAATCCGGCCCTATCAAAGGTATTTGGTTCAATGTTTGTTCACTTGCTTCAGGATATAGTCTCGCGGATAATGTGCGAAGGAAATCTTCTAAAGTTGCATGTGTAAACACTACAGACGCCCGCAGAATTTCGTCTATTGCAATATTAGAAGAGAATTCCGGATTATCCTTCAGTAACATCCAGAGGTTAACCAAGTTAGTCGTCCGATTTACATTCTCTTCAAATCGCTTAAAATAGAGAGCCATAATCTTATCAACTTTTTCTTTGATTATTTCTTCTGTGACATCTACTTTTTTTGATATGGTTTTAGATTCAATATCAGTCATGATATGTAATCTTCCTCTTATAAACTCCTATAATTTAGGTATTATATATACAAATTTTCAATTGATTATGAAATTTACTCGCAAACAATTATTATTTCAAGATATTTATAATTTACTAAGAAAATGTTCATTGATAACGGATTGAAATCTTGTATTTTCGTCGAAGTTGACGACTTGAGGATAACAGGAAGAAGTCGATTGTTTGTTTCACCTACAAACAAATGGCTTTGAAATGTTTTGAAGTTGAGTATTATGATATGAAAGGTGCAACGCAGAAATCAGCCGGAGCGTAGCGATCGGCTGGATTGACCTTGTTCTGTAGTTTTTTATTTTAGGCCAGTGCTTTTTTTATTTTTGCGGTGATATCCTCTGGGCCGCTAATATTGAGTTTAAGATTATGAATGTCATTACCTTGAACATCTATTTTAATTTGAGACGCCTCTGATGCCGTAATAGTATTGGTAATCTTTTCTTTCATTCCCTGCACGGCGGCATTAAAGACGGCCTGCTCAATGGTATCTTTTATATTTGTCTGTGTCATCGGTTTTCCGTTAATGGTCATTTTGATATCAAACATTTTCCCTCCTTGAAAGGACTGAGTTATAAAATTTGAAATTTTTGCATTTTAATTCTCCTTACTACCTTTAAATGGGACATTCCGTTCTTTTTTTTATAAATCTAATTTATGAGTTTCCATCAAAGGTCTTTCAGCTTTTTTGTGAGATAAAATACTTTGTGGAATGTTCGGTTTTTTATCGTCAAATAATTCTTCAATGGTCAATATTTGTATTTTAGGATAATCTTTTTTCGTTAATAAAGAACGATAATATCCTGCGCCAACAGCCTCTTTAATCATCGGTTTGGTCGGTAATTCTAATGTAATAAATATTCCCATTTCAGCTTTTTCTCTACTTATAACATGACCTAAATCTCTAATGTCTTTTACAGAAACATTACCGCTTTTAATTTGAATTATTATTTTTTTATATATTCCCTCTTCATCGGAAAAGAAAATAAACCCATCAATGCCGGTATCAGCGCCTTTCTTTTTATCACCATAAGCTCGTGCGTTAATCAAAGAAAGCGCCCACCATTGAAACTGATAGCGGTTTTGTGAAGCTAATTCTTTTGCTCCTTCTAAATCTTCCGGCTCGCCAATTACTTTATAATCTGTTTTAGGTTCTAATGAATATATATCTTTAAGCCGCCACTTTATTAAATTAATCGCCAGATGAGTAATATCAATGCCTATCCATTTTCTTTTTAAATAATTGGCTTCTATGATTGATGTTCCACAGCCGCAAAAGGGGTCCAAAATAACATCATTTTGATTAGTGCTGGCCCTGATTATTCTTGATAATAACAGTTCTGGTTTTTGTGTCGGGAATAATTGTTTAATCGGCGGCACTCTGCCAATATCCCATACATCATCTCTTGGCACTCCCGAAGATTCTTCATCATCCATTTGAGACGGCAAACGATTTCCATTATTATCATATCCAGAAATTATTTTTGATTTACCGAATCGTTTTAAGGTAGATTCAGTCCTTTCCATTAAATCAACTTTATTAAAAATTCTTTCATCGGAATCGGTTTTTGAATAGAAAAAAATGCTATCATGATTTCTTTGAAATTGTTTATGTCCAGACGGCCACTTGCGATAATGCCATATAATTTCGTTTCTATAATTATTCTTTCCAAAAATAGTATCTAATAATATTTTAAGATAATGACCGGCTGTCGGATCGCAATGTAAAAAAATAGAACCAGTTTCTTTTAAAATACGATGTAATTCTAACAATCTTATGCACATCATTGTTAGGTAAGCCATAACATCGTTAAGCCCAATAAATCTTTTAAAGGATGTCATCATCTCTACAACATTGGCCGGGGCTATATCCATTACTTCTTGAAAAGTTAGTGCCGCGTCATCGCCCCAATGCCAAGTATCTTCAAAGGCGGTAATTTGCGCTCTTGATGCTTCGCCTGTGGGTTCTTTATAAAGAATGTTTTAATTTGATTTTGAATTAAAAGGCGGGTCTAAATAAATTAAATCAACTGATTCGTCTTTTATGTATTCGCGAAGTATTTTTAAATTATCGCCATAATAGAGCATATTCTCTTTCATTCGTTATTAGCCTCCATTGGAAATAATTAAAAGATATGTAGGAATTTATCTATCAAATATTATTCTAATTATCCATAAGTTTTATATATTTCTGCAAATCTAGTATTTTAAGTCTTATTAATAAAGCGGTTCCGGCGAGAATGGGCTCCCGCCAAGCTCGTCGGAGCCGGAACCACACCTAAAAAAAATAAATTAAAAATAATTAAAAAAATCTCTTGACATTTATTTCAAAACATATTATGATTTACCCGTAATCAGTTAAATACAACTTATTTAAGGGGGAATTAAATTATGGTTAGACCAAAGGAAAAAGAACCAAAACACCAGTTTTCTGTAATGTTGCGCCCAAGCACAGTGGCTGAAATCGACACATTTGCAGAGAAATACAACCTTACACGAAGTCAGCTTATGGCAAATATGATGGAAGCGGGGTTGGACGAATTAAGGAGTCTTGATAAGATGGGAATTATTCCCATCATCTATCATGGAAGCAACATAATGAAAAAATTTAAAGAAAAATTATTTAAAGGTGATGTTTCATTAGACGAAAAAGGAGATATTAAAATTAAAAAGTAAATAAAACGAGAGTTCAGAACGTGCGCTAACACGTCTGAACTCCCTAAACCAGTCTCAGAAATGGCTCGCAGCTCATGCTCCAAAACAGGTCTGTTTGTTTTATAACATCAGATCAAAGTATATTCAAGAAGCCGTTCTGGGACAAAATCCTAGAGGGCTTTTTTTATGATTGAGAAAGATTTTAAGGAAAACACTCCGACTGCGGCAGGTGGCGACAGCAGAGCCACCTGCCGGCAGCCGGAGTGGGATGCAAGGGATATTGGGAATGCTCCTACTTGTTTCATAAAATCAGAATATCTAACTGTTGATATTACGAATGGCAAAAAAGCAAGCCTAGAGGAACTTAGAAAACGGTTTCCCCGTATTGAAATCTTTAACCTCCGTCATCTTGTTTTATTTGGAAATAATATTTCTATTTACAGACTTGACCGACAACTGGGGGTGACGAAATGAATGGTATTTCAACCTCAAAAGGTCAAGAAAAAGATGCCTCTTCTGCTTGTATAAGAGACATATTTTTACATGAAAATAAAAGTCTAAAGAAATTAAGGCTTTATATAAGCGGTAAAAATGCTTTAAAGACAGATGTTAAGGAAAAACTGCTTATATATCCGAATATGGTTGAAATCAGACAGACTAATCCCTTGAAGCAATCAGGCAATAAAGCAGGGGGAAAAGACATCATCAAAGAATTTAGCAAAAAATCACGAAGGGAATTCATAAAGTTTCTTTGCAAGATAACAGATAAACTTAATCTGTGGCAGGATTTAACTTTTGCAGACGATGTGATGCAAAACAAATCGGAAAGGAAAGAAGTCTCAAATAAGTCATTAAACCGATTTAGAAGGAAAGTGCTTGAAAGATATCCATCCGTTAAAATCGCCTATAAAAGAGAATGGGTGTCAAGAAAATCGGGAAATTTAAAAGGAGAGCATATCCCTCATTATCATATGTTCATAAGTGTTCCTGATATGAGTGAAGATTATGAACTTTTAAATTTAGCACCTGACTTAGCAAGGACATGGGTTGGCTGCACCAAGACAAAAGAAATTTATAAATCCCTTAGTGTTGCTCTGCATTCTAAAAGTTATCGCATTATAAACTCCCAGAAACAAGCAATAAAGTATGCAACAAAATATATAACCAAGCCGAATGAAAATTGGACAGAAGAAAGCATTGGTCGGAGTTGGGGAACGATTGGCAAATTCGATATACCAGAGCCTCTAGAAATTGAAATGACACCAGCAGAGATGGTTCATGTAAGAAGAAGATTAAGGAAAATAGCACCCAAAAAACACTTCATGCAAAAAGCTTTGAAGCAAAAAGAAACACCAACATTTGTAATCACAACAGAAGAAACAGTAAAACGAATTATAAAGAATACCAAATACCTATTAGGAAATGAATGCCGCAATTTCTTTGAGACGAAGAGAGGTTAAAATTGAATTCCTTTCAAAGACATGATAAACCCCCGACCATAGGGGGTGATTATATGGGCGGTTCATATCATTGGCATAAGCCAGCAAATCGATTTTATATTAGTGTCTATTGGCAGGGTAAGCAACATAAAATCTGGAAATACAATACCGAACCTATCTGGCATGAAAAGACTGCTAATAAATTATTGAACAAAGTCAGAGCAGAGATAGACGATGGCACTTTTGACATTAGGGCTTATCTTCCTGACTCTCCACTTGAATTAAAAGCATTTAGCGAATTATGGCTAAAATCATCAACGGCTTGCAATAATACAAAACGAGTTCATAGATCAGCAATTAAGAAAGCTATCGAGGTATGGGGTGATATAGATATTAGGAAAATCACTTTCAGCAAACTGGCTATCCTGCATAATACCATGACCGGCTCCGTCAAGTGGCGGAACTCTGTTTTGATTGCCCTAAAAGCCATGCTAAATTTTGCAAAACGGGATGGTGTAATAAAGCAGTTGCCGCCCTTCCCTAAAATGGAACAATCACAGGAAAATAATGTTGAATATTTAACCTATGACGAACAGCAAAGAGTTATCAATTCGATGCCTGAACAGCACAGACCGATATTTCTCTTTGGTATGGAATACGGTTTAAGAATAGGTGAGGTTCGAGCATTAAAAAAAGACTGCATTGAAGATGATCACATCGTAATTCAAAGATCATTCAGCCAATGGGAACTTCGGGAAACGACTAAAACATACCGCATTAGACGACTTCCCTTGACCACTAGAGCGATTGATATTTTAAAGACTAACAGACCATCGTTCTCGGAGTATATCTTCACCCATGACGGTAGATTGCCTTATTACGAAAGAAAAATGCGGGAGATTTGGAAATCGGCTTGTGAATTATCAGGAATCAAGATCAATCAGAAAAATGCTATCCGGCACAGTTTAGGATGTCAATTGTTGGATAACGGAGTTGATCTTGAAATGGTCAGAGATATTTACGGTCATACATCAACGAACATGACGAGAAAGTATATTAAGCGAACATCCACCAGAATGTTAGAAGCCCTTGAACATCGAGTAATCAATTTAGAGGATGTTCAGAGGATGAATACACAAGAACCAACTACTTGATATTACAAGGAAAGTATGGTCGGGGCGGCAGGATTTGAACCTGCGACATCCTGCTCCCAAAGCAGGCGCGCTACCAGGCTGCGCTACGCCCCGATTTTCAGTTTTTTAATCTTCCCTCGAGGGCTTTTTTAAGCTGAGCAAATGCCTGTCCCCGATGACTTACTTTGTTTTTTATTTCCGCGGGCAATTCGGCGGCAGTCATTTTCAATTCTGGCACCCAAAAAATAGGATCGTAACCAAAGCCGTTATTTCCGCGCCGCTCGTCAATAATTTGTCCGTTCCATTTACCTTCAAAATAATCGTAACTGCCATCTCTTTTGTACAACACCAACACACAAGTGAAAAAAGCAGTTCTTTTTTCCTGGGGTATATTTTTAAGTTTGGCCAAAAGCATGGCGTTGTTTTCCTCGTCAGTGGCCGACTCTCCGGCATAACGCGAAGAATAAATGCCCGGTTCACCTCCCAACACTTCCACCTGCAATCCGGAATCGTCCGCCAAAACAGTTTCACCGGTAAATTCAGAAACTATCTTTGCTTTCTTTAACGCATTTTCCAGAAAACTTTTTCCATCTTCGACAATTTCCGGCACGCCAGCATAATTGCTTAAAGAAACTAATTCAATTCCCATACCTTCAAGCATTTCTTTAATTTCTTTTACCTTTCCTTCATTACCGGAAGCGAAAACAATCTTCATGCTCTCAGGTCACCCACAACTTCTTTTTGCCGGTCAATAATCTTTTGAATTCCGCTTACGGCCAGTTGAGTCATTTGATCCAGTTGTTCTTTATTAAAAGGAACTCGCTCCGCCGTGCCCTGCACTTCAATAAAGAGGCCGGAACCTGTCATAACAAAATTCATATCCACTTCCGCCCGGGAATCTTCTTCGGATTCCAAATCTAGAAGAATCTGATTATCAACTATTCCCACACTGATCGCGGATAAATAATCACTGACGGGAATTTCTTTTACAATGCCTTCCTGTCTCAATCTTTTAAATAAATCTACAAGCGCGACAAAAGCTCCGGTAATTGACGCCGTTCTTGTTCCGCCATCGGCCTGGATGACATCGCAATCTAAATAAATGGTTCTTTCGCCAAAAGCGGTTAAGTCCGTCACCGCCCGCAGCGACCTACCAATCAGCCTTTGAATTTCGTGCGTCCGGCCGCCTAAACGGCCGCGGACGGATTCTCGCATTGTCCGCGTTTGCGTGGACATGGGCAACATCGAATATTCAGCAGTCAGCCAGCCTTTTCCTGTACTTTTCAAGAAAGGCGCTGGTTTATCATCCAAAGACGCCGCACAAATTACTTTGGTATTGCCAAACTCCACCAAAACGGATCCGGCAGTGTTTTTCAAGTAATTATTGGTAATATTGATCGGCCTTAATTCGCCGAATTTTCTGCCTGATTTTCTTTCGATTTCCAATCACCTGTAAAATGATTTAATGCTCTTGCCTAGAGCATTAGCAATTTCAGTTTGTGTATTTAGAGAAAGTAATTTCTTTTTGTCTTCGGAATTAGTAGCAAAGCCCATCTCCACAATCACAACCGGCACAAACAAATCCTCAGTTATCGGCAAATCAGCCCTCCGCAATCCCCTGCCCTTTCGCGGGAATAAAGTATTTAAGTTTTCTTGAATAATCCTGGCCATTCTGACAGAGTCATCAAGATATTTATTCTTTCCCTGCCGTGCACCACCTTTAACCGTCTTTTTTTCTTTTATATCCTTATTAAACTCCGGACAATAAAGCTCGAACCCGGAAGCGCTCTTACCAAATCCAGCATTAGTATGGAGACTTAAAACAAAGTCCGGTTTGATTTTTGCAATATTTTTTTTCCGGTCTTCCAAGCTAACCATTTTATCTGAATCGCGGGTTAAAATGATTCCTAAATTATTTTCTTTGGCAAGTTCTTTTCGTAAGGCCAAAGCAACTGCCAGCGTGATATCTTTTTCGTCAACCTTATCCGTCAACTTAATACCTGTATCCTGACCTCCATGCGCCGGATCAATGACGATTATATGCTTTCTTGGGGCTGCAGATAGCTCCAAAACTCCGCAAATTAAAAAAGCCGACATTAGAATGCCGAGCAAGGGCAATATTTTTTTTATATCAAACATAACTTCACCTGTTATAAATTTGCGCTTGCTTATAGCAGAGTCGCTTCGTTTGTCAACAATCAAATGGATAAATATATCAAATTTCAGAAATGGCGTAACCTTTCAATGGATTTAACAAATTTCAACTGTCTGATTGCAGATAAGACTTGATTAAGTTGCTGTAGATTATTTATGTCGATCACAAAATTACAGGTAGCAACCATGTCGATCGTTTCTATCTGCGCATAACTGATATTGATGTCAAAAGATGAAATTATGGAACTGACTTCCGTTAAAATACCCTTAAGATCGTCGCAGACAACTTTAATATGGACGGGATAAGTATACTCTTCCCTAGCGTTCCATTCAACACCGACAATCCTCTCCGCATCCATTTTTTTCATGTAGGGGCAATTCTCTGTATGCACTATGATACCGCGTCCACGTGAAATATAGCCCGATATTTCATCTCCGGGGATGGGATTGCAGCATTTAGCAAAATTTACCATTATATCGTCTATACCATCAACGCCAATAAGTGACACACCCATTGATGTCGAAACAGTCTTTTTCTTCTTTATCTTATCCGTGACCAGCTCGGGAACATCGGTTGATTCTTCGGCCAGAAAACAATTAACTACCCGTTTGGCTGAAATCCGGCCAAGACCTACATAAGAAATTAAATCATCGATGTGATTTACAGAACATTCGGTAAATACTTTTTTAATTTCTTCCGATTTAACATAATTACCGAATTTTAAATTATGTCTTTTAAATTCCTTTTCCAGCAAGTCACGTCCCAAAGCCATGCTATTTTTCTTTTCTTCCAGATTAATCCAGTTCCGTATTTTGGAAATTGCTCTCGTTGTTACTACATTTTTCAGCCAGTCTTTGCTGGGATGGTGACCGGCCTGCGTTATGACTTCAACTGTTTCACCATTTTGCAGTTTATATCTTAAGGGAACAATACTTTTATTTACCTTAGCTCCAATGCACTGATTGCCGACATCGGTATGAATGCTGTAAGCGAAATCAATGGGCGTTGCTCCCTTGGGAAAAGATTTAACATCGCCATTGGGTGTAAAAACATAAACCTCCTCCGGGAATAACGCTAATTTCAGATTGGACATAAATTCCTTCGGATCTTTTATCTCGTGCTGTATCTCCATCACTTCCCTGAGCTTTTTAATTTGATTTTCTTCGCTGTCTTTAAAGGCAGAGCCTTCCTTATAGCGCCAATGAGCGGCAATGCCTTTTTCCGCCCATTCGTGCATTGTTTTAGTCCTGATCTGGATTTCCACTCTTTCCCCGTATGGCCCGATAACTGTAGTGTGCAACGATTGATAATGATTAGCTTTAGACATGGCGATATAATCTTTAAACCTTCCGGGAACAGGCTTCCACAAGGCATGCACCATACTCAGAGCTTCATAGCAGGTTTTTTCCTGATCGGAATCAAGTATTATGCGAAAGGCAATGAGGTCATAAACTTCGTCAAAATTAATGTGCTGCTCGTGCATCTTTTTATAAACACTGTAAAGATGTTTTGCCCTTCCTTCAACTTTACATTTAATGGAAGATTTCTCCAATTCAGTGAAAATAATACTCTTAACTTCTTCCGTATAACGTTTGCGGGCTTCATCTGATTTAGCGATTTGTGCGGATAATTCGTTATATGCATCGGGAGCAATATACTGAAAAGACAAGTCCTCCAATTCCATCCTCATTGAGTTAATTCCGAGACGATTGGCCAATGGCGCATATATATCCATAGTCTCTTTGGCAATATAAATTCTTTTATCCTTGGGATGATACTGTAAAGTCCTCATGTTGTGGATACGATCAGCCAAGCGTACTAGTAAAATTCGAATATCGGCGGACATGGCCAAAATCATTTTGCGAAAGTTTTCCGATTGCCTTTCTTCCTGTGAACCAAAAGAAATATGGCTGAGCTTTGTCAATCCCCCCACCAGAAAAGCCACATCTTTACCGAATTCCTTCTCAATCTGTTCCGCGGTAGTTAAAGTATCTTCAATTGTATCGTGCAACAATCCGCTGATTATCGTCGCGGCATCCATTTTCATATCGGTCAGGATTCCCGCAACTTCCATCGGGTGAGTAAGATATGACTCACCCGATAACCTTACCTGTCCCTGATGAAGTGAAGCTGAGTAGATATAGGCCTTCTCGATCATTTCCAGATCTTCTGGTGGTAAATAAGTTTGGGCTTTATCAATAATATCATTGATACGTAGCATTTATTTTCCAGTCTGCTTAACTTACTGCTGTTTTAATTCCTGTTCTATCATTTCCTTGATCTGTTTTACTATTTCCTCGAGCGAATATAATTTATTTTCTCCGGTCTTTCTAATTTTTAGTTCTACATTTCCTTGAACAAGATTTTTCTTTCCCACGACGATTCTCAGCGGAATCCCGATTAAGTCGGCATCTTTAAATTTCACGCCGGCTCTTTCATCGCGATCATCAAAAATAACTTCAATGTCCTCGGCAAGCATCGAATTATAAAGATACTCCGCGGCATCCATGACATCTTTCTCGTTCACATTAACTGGTGTTATAATTACATGATATGGCGCCAAAGGCATCGGCCAGACAATACCGTTTTCATCGTGATTTTGTTCAATTCCTGCGGCAACCGTTCTCCCGATTCCAATTCCATAACAGCCCATTATCATGATTTTTTCCTGACCGTCTTTGTCAAGATATACTGCTTTCATCGCTTTGCTATACTTTGTTCCCAGCTTAAAGACATGTCCCACTTCAATACCACGCACGAATCGAGTATTGCCTTCGCAGCGGGGACAATTATCATTTGGTTCGACAATGCGCAAATCAGCAAAGGCGTCAACATTAAAATCCCTGCCGATATTAACATTCTTTAAATGGTAATTTTCTTTATTAGCACCAGTAACAAAATTGAACATATCTATTACGGAATAATCGATAATTACGCGTAGTCCAATATTCACGGGCCCGGCAAAGCCCCGTGGCGCGCCGGTAGCCTTTAAAATCATTTCATCAGAGGCAAGTTCCAATTCCGTTGCGCCTAAATAATTTTTTACTTTTATCTCGTTGACTTCCTGATCGCCGCGGATAAGCACGGCGCAAGGCTGTCCATCGGCATTGAAAACTAAAGTTTTTACGATATCCTGCGGCTTCACGTCTAGAAAAGCGCTGACTTCTTCAATTGTACGCACATCCGGAGTATGAACCTCCTCCAGCGGCAGCAAGTCATCTTCGTATATTATTTTTTTCTCCGGACATGCTACTTCGGCCTTTTCCAGGTTGGCCGCGTATGAACATTTTTCGCAAAAGACCATGGCGTCTTCACCGGATTCGGCCATGACCATAAACTCATGCGAATATTTTCCGCCGATACTGCCGGAATCAGCTTCCACCGGACGGAATTTTAAGCCGCAGCGGCGGAAAATATTATTATAAGCGGTAAACATCTTCTCATAACTTTTTTCTGCGCCCTCTTCATCAACATCAAAACTATATGCGTCCTTCATCCCGAATTCGCGACAGCGCATCACGCCAAAGCGCGGACGCACTTCATCGCGGAATTTTGTCTGAATCTGATAAAGGTTGCGGGGTAATTGACGATAGGTTTTTACATCATTGCGGACTAAACTGGTGATTACTTCTTCATGAGTCGGCCCCAGACAGTATTCGTGATCGTGACGATCACGAAATCTCAAAAGTTCCTTGCCGTAATGCACCCAGCGTCCCGATTCCTGCCACAGCTCCGCAGGCTGCACCATGGGCAGATGAACTTCCTGCGCGCCGGCTTTATTCATTTCCTCCCGGATAATTTGTTCCAGCTTGCGAATAACCCGATAACCCAGCGGCAGGTATGAATATATGCCGCTGGTCAATTTTCTGATCATCCCCGCTCTAATCATCAGTTGGTGGCTTATGACCTCAGCATCTGAAGGAACTTCCCTGCCGGTAGGCAAAAACATTTCTGAATATCGCATTAAATTTTTTTCCTTTCTTCTATCATCAAATTTATCTCTTCTAGTAAAACTTTTGCGAAGTCCTTCTCTTTAACTTTTTTGAAGGCTTTTCCCTTTTTAAAAATAATCCCCTGCCCCTTGCCTCCGGCAATACCAATATCCGCATCCGCGGCTTCACCCAGTCCGTTGACTACACAGCCCATTAGAGCCACTTTCAAATAATCTTTTCTACCGGCAAGCGCTCTTTCAATTTTACCGGTTAAACTTAAAAGATTAATTTCACAGCGGCCGCAAGTTGGACAGGAAATGATATCCGGTCCAACATTTCTAATGTTCAATGCGCGCAAAATGCCATAAGCCAAGGGAATCTCCAAAACAGGATCACCGGTAACTGATACTCTGATTGTATCGCCAATGCCTTCATAAAGAAGAGTCCCTATTCCCAGCGCGGATTTTATCGCGGCATTAACAAGTGTTCCGCTTTCCGTGACACCCAGATGTAACGGATAATCGGTTTTGGCGGCAATCGCGCGATACGCTTCAATCATGGTGGGAACATCTGATGATTTAAGCGACAATTTAATCTTGCTAAAACCCTGATTTTCAAAAAGCTCAATGTTTTGTAAAACGCTTTCGACAAGAGACTCCGCTGTAGCGCCGCCATATTTTAACGATAAATCTTTTTGCAGAGAACCGGAATTAACGCCGATACGAATCACTATTTCCCGTTCTTTGGCCACTTTGACAATTGCGCGTATTTTATCTTTGGCGATATTTCCGGGATTTATCCTGATACCGGCCACCCCGTGTTTCATGGCATCTATAGCCAAATGGTAATTGAAATGAATGTCAGCAATCAGAGGAATATGAATTCTTTTTTTTATAGCCGGAATCGCCTCCACTGCTTCATTATCGGGCAGAGCAATGCGTATAACTTCACAACCGGCTTCCTCCAGAGCATTGATTTGTGCAACAGTGGCTTCCACATCGCGCGTATCTGTATTCGTCATCGATTGCACAACAATGGGTGCATCTCCACCTATTGGCACACTATCAAGATTTATCTTTTTTGTTTTTCTTCTCTTGATCAACGATAAATGTTCCACAGGCGCTAGTTTTCCAACGAATTTATTTACGTTGAATTTATAACATTTGAATTAATCTTCAGCAATGATTAATTTATCATGGAAATGGTCAATGCAAACTTTTCACAAAAAAAGTCGTTTTTTAGCGCAGAAATGAAGCGAAGATGAAATTTATTTTCCCAGCCAACAATGCAAACATAATTGGTCTGCCGGAAGTCCTATCGCCGCAATCATATCTTCGATAGCCAGATATTTCAGTGAAGTTACGTTTAAGTCACGGCGAATCCAATCAATCATTTGGGCATATTTAGTCGATTTAGGATCCAGATACTCGATGGTAATCAGTTCCGTAAAAAAGCATCTGGACACAATTTTCCGAAGATACAACTCCAAAAATGCCGCCCATTTATTTTATCTCCTAATATTATCCGGTGTATCAAAATCTGGTTCTCCTGCGGTAAAACCGATCACATCCCTTCCCTGCGCTTTCAAGGCGTTGGCTTTAGCATTAATAGCTAAAGTTTCCGAAGGATTAATTTTCGCTACCATGGACGATAATCGCACAAACTATCCCCTGCTATGATTATTTATATTGAATTTTCCCATTAGCTTTTGATTAACATTATCAGGAACTAAACCTTTCACTATTCCCCCCAAACTCACCACTTCTTTGATTAACTTAGAACTCGTATAAAACCATTTAAATCCGCTCATAAGAAACACTGTTTCGATGTTTTTTGTTTGACGACGGTTCATCAGCGCCATCTGAAATTCATATTCAAAATCAGAAAGAGCGCGCATTCCTCGCAATATTATGCTGGCGCCGGAAATTTTCAAATAATCAACAAGCAGTCCGGAATGGAAATCCACCTTAACTTCCTTGGTATCACTAAATATCTCCCGAATCATTTCCATTCTTTCTTCTATTGAGAAAAGATAAGTCTTGTTAGGATTGTAAGCAATGAGAACGACGATTTCATCAAACATTCTCAATCCTCTTTTGATAAGATCCACATGACCATTGGTAATGGGGTCAAAGGAACCAGGGTAGATTGCAACTCTATTAGTAATATTTTCCTGTATCATTTCCACTCCATTTTAAAAAAAGTTAAGGCATTATCGCCATATTTTCTCTGATCTGTTTGATAAATATTATCATCTACAAGCTCAGAGAAATTTTCTTTTATCGAATGTTGAATGACAATTACACCATCTTTCCTGAGAACATTATGTTTGCTCAAGAGTTTCAGTGTTTTCCCCACTAATTCCTGATTATATGGTGGATCGGCAAATATAATATCAAATTCATGTTTTTTTCTAAAAAGGTCAAGCAGACCAAACTCGATATCTCCGGCAATTATACGGCAATTTTTATCTAAACAGCATACTTGGATATTTTTTTTAATAACCTCAACTAGGTATTTATTTTTTTCTACAAAAAAAACACCTTGTGCTCCGCGGCTGGCAGCTTCCAAACCGACACTGCCCGATCCGGCAAAAAGATCGAGGAATGTTTTATCCTGCAAAGAACCCAATAAATTAAAAAGAGCCTCACGTAAAAAATCAGACGTCGGCCGTTCCTTTGATCCGGAAGGAAAATGCAATGTCCTTCCTTTGGCCTCACCTCCGATAATTCTCATAACTTTTCACAATCACGGGTATAAACCCAAAAGCAATCTTTTGATTATCCCGCTTATGCGGGATAATTCGGAATATTATTTTTCTTTTCTTTAGTTTTTTGCAAAAACTTTATCACCCACCAAATCGGTCCGGAAATAGTGTAACCTAAGATAATCACAAAAAACATTATTTCCGGCCAATGAAAAATTATAATTAGTAAAACTGTTGACCAAAAAAAGATAGTGAATGGTTTACGTGAGAGGAGTTTCATGTCCTTAAAACTGTAATACTTGACGCTACTGACCATCAGCAATGACAAAATAACTATAAAAATCATTATAAAAATATTTTGAAACTTGCCTTCCGCTCCTGTCCAATCAAAGAAAATTACTGTAGTCGCCACAACCAAAGCCGCAGCTGGAATGGGTAGTCCATTAAATACGGTACTTTCAATCAGACCGATCTGGATGTTGTATCTGGCTAATCTTAGAGCGCCGCAAAGAACAAATAAAAAAGCAACTATCCAGCCCAGTTTACCGTAAATAGACAAAGACCAGCTATACGCCAGAAGCGCCGGGGCAACACCAAAAGCTATTACATCGGCCAGGGAATCATATTCCGCGCCGAATTTGCTTGTTGTATTTGTAAGACGGGCAACGCGACCATCCAATCCATCAAAAATCCAGGCTACAAAAATGGCTACTGCCGCGGGAACAAAATACTCTTTAAATGAAGCTATGATAGAATAAAATCCGCAAAATAAGCTGGCCGAGGTAAACAAATTCGGCAACAAATATATACCTTTCTTCATTCGAATCTTTTGGGGAGTATTTTCTGTATTCATGACAAATACCCTAAAGATGTCTGACCTGCCTTAACCTTGTCTTTCAGCTTCACTGAAATTCGAGAATCTTCAGGTAGATAAACATCTACTCGCGAACCGAAACGAATTAAGCCGAAACGTTCTCCTTTTTTAATGTTCGCTCCAACATCGACCCAGCAGACAATTCGACGGGCGATAAGACCGGCAATCTGCACCATCCAAACTGATCGTCCATCCTCGGTGCGAATCATAACTTCATTACATTCATTATCGAGCGAAGCCTTATCTAAATTAGCAGAAATAAATTTGCCCTCGTGATAATTAATAGTTTCTATTTTCCCCGAGTAAGTGGCGCGATTAACGTGCACATTGAAAACATTCATGAAAATACTTATTTTTTTAAATCTTCCGGAAATGGTTCCATTTACTACGACATCTTCTATTTTGATTACTTTACCATCAGCAGGAGAAATTAATACTTTTTCTCCATCCTGAAAAGACCTTTCCGGATTGCGAAAAAACCAAACAATAAACGATGTAATAAGAGTGAATAGGATTATTAACCACCAGTTTCTGCCTAAAATGGCGACAAAAACAGTAACGACAAGAGAAAATACTATAAAAGGATAACCTTCGTGAGCAATGATATTATCATGTTTCATAAAGCATTTATCTTTTCTTATACCCAGTTACATATAGATCATGATACCACGTTCAGCAAATACGAATTTATACTTAAAACAACTCAACATTAAATGGGGTTTTTTGATATATCAATTGACAGTTCTTGTCAATAAATCTTTAATATTTATACTAAAACAAATTAGAATGACCATTTGTTGACTCTTGCATACACGGCCTGAATCTTATATAGTGAATGACAATAAATTTATTAACTTTTTCCTGTTATAGCCTATGCACAAAATTAAATGGGACATAGTTTGGGGCGTTTTCATCACCTTTACATTTCTTATCCTGCTGTTTATTCGCCTTGAATTTTTTCAGAAAAATTCGGAGCCAGTTGCGGTTGTTCTCATTACAAAATCACAGCGGCCGCAAGACTCATGGATGAATATCTATCAAAACAACAAAAAGATTGGTGTTATTCATCGGACTTTTACCACTCCGGGGAAAAAATCCCATTTTAATGAAACTGTTTTTATGCAGATCAATACCTTGGGAGTAACGCAGGCTCTCAATATTTTGACTGAGGGCGATTTGAACCCCGATATGACTCTTTCCTCATTTAACTTTGATTTGAACTCCAACCTGTTTCGCTTTAATGCTCATGGCCGCGTGGTCAAAAATAAACTGATCTTGTTCACCGGCTTACCCGGTGCGCAAGAAAAAAGCGAAATCCCTCTCAAAGATATTCCTCATATTAGCGGCAATATTTATGATACTGCGTTTAGCGCTAATTTGGAAAAAGATGTAACCCGCAGCTTCAGCATTTTTGACCCTTCAACGCTGTCCATCCGATCGATTAAAGTTACCAGAGGCGCCGATGAAATTATTCCCATTATGGGAAAACGAATCTTAACAAAAAAATATTGCGCCGATTTCATGGGAGCCAAAAACTGCGCCTGGCTAAGCCTTGAAGGAGATACTTTAAAGGAAGCAGGCATTCTGGGCATTTCTATGGAAAAAGTCAGCTCGCAAAAAGCTCGCGAAGGAATAGCTGATAAAGGGGGCATTGATTTTACGCAAATTGCATCCATTCCTTCCAATGTTGAGATTATTGAACCGCAAAAGCTCAGTGGAATTAAAATTAAAATCGGCGGTACTAGCGGTGCGTTATTACTTGACAGTGACAGACAAAGCTTTCATCATAATACTCTAATCATCACCCGGGAACACATGTTATCGTCTTCAACTTTAAATAATAATCTTCCTAAAGAAATTGCCTCCTTTTTAAAACCAGCGCCATTTATACAATCCGATCATCCGCAAATAAAAGCGCAAGTGGAAAAAATCATCAAGCCCACTGACACAGATGAGCAAAAAGCGAGAAAAATTATCAACTGGGTTTACCACAATATTGAGAAAAAACCGGTCTTGTCAGTTCCCAACGCCCTGGAGGTTTTAAAAAACAAAGTCGGCGATTGCAACGAACACTCGGTTCTGATAGTTGCTCTATTGCGTGCCGCAGGTATTCCTGCGCAAATGGAAGCGGGATTGGTTTATCTTCACGGCCAGTTTTATTGGCATGCATGGAACGTTCTTTACCTGGGAAAATGGATCACTGCCGATGCTGTTTTCAATCAAATTCCAGCCGATGTGACTCACATCAGACTTGTCCGCGGTGATAGTGGTGAACAAATGAACTTATTGGGAGTGATGGGCAAAATCAGACTGGAGGTATTAGAGCAAACAAAATGATCAAACTACAGGAATTAACCAAAGACTATGGTACTACCATAGCGGTAAACAAACTCAGTCTAAATGTTGCCGCCGGCGAAATTTATGGTTTTATTGGCCCCAATGGCGCCGGTAAAACTACAACAATTCGCCTGATGGGAGGTATTCTCGCACCTACCTCCGGTAATATTATTATTGGCGGATTGGACACGTCCAGAAATCCTGTCGATGCGAAAAAAATGATCGGTTTTGTGCCCGATAGGTCTTTTCTTTACGAAAAACTCACCGGGATGGAGTTCCTGTGTTTTTCGGCTGATCTATACGACGTTAAGCGCGACATATTTTCACAAAAAGCCCAAAATCTCTTACAACAATTTGCCCTTTTGGATTGGGCTGATGAGTTGATCGAAGCTTACTCACACGGTATGAAGCAAAGACTCATCATTGCTTCTGCTCTTTTACATGATCCCAAAATATTGATTATTGATGAACCAATGGTCGGTCTTGATCCGGCCGCAGTGCACATGGTTAAGGATATTTTAAAAGAACTGGCCGCCAATAAAACTACTATCTTTATTTCCACGCACACTTTAAGCATCGCTGAGGATTTGTGCCATCGAATCGGTTTAATTCACAAGGGTACACTATTGGCTCAGGGTACCATTGATGAATTGAAGCATATTGCAAAGCTCGGCGAAGCCAGGCTTGAAGAAGTCTTTCTAACCATAATAAAAGAAAATACTTTTATATGAATACTATTCTTTCGCTATTAAGACCGCGCATACTTTCCACAATCAATAGTTTGCGGTCAAACAACACAAAAAGCAACTGGTCGCGTATTTTTATGTACGGCGCGCTTGGTATATTTTTTTGGACAGGGACTTTTATTATTTTTTATCGCGTGTTGTTTTATTTTCAAAGTGTGCAAGATTTCGGCAACATATTAGCAATGAAGCTTATTTCTATGCTCATTATGACTTTTTTCACGCTTTTGCTCTTCAGCAATATCATTAATTGTCTTTCCCATTTGTATTTAAGTCAGGATTTGCCACTTCTGCACTCCATACCGGTTTCGTCCAAAGATATTTTTATTTCACGGTGGCTCATCAGTACATTTGACAGTTCATGGATGATTGTCGCTTTCAGTCTTCCGATATTTTTATCTTATGGATTGATTTACAAAGCGGGTATCATTTTTTATGTGATGTTTTTAGTCGCAATAATTTTCATGTGTCTTATAACTGCGGCTCTCAGCGGAATTTTAGTTTTATGTGGAGCTATAATACTGCCTGCCGGACGAATCAGGACAATTCTTATTATTCTGGGTGTTATCATGGTACTGATTCTTATTTTGGCATTACGTTTAACACGGCCTGAACAATTGGTAAATCCGGATAGTTTTGCTTCTGTTGTTCTTTATTTAAATTCCATGCAAACTCCCAACTCGCCGCTTTTACCCACAACTTGGATTACCGATGCCATTAAAGCTGCTCTCAATGGTGAAGTAAAAAGTTGCCTGTTAAATATCGCGCTTGCCGGAACCTGCGCCTTCATGCTTATTTTCATAAGTAGCATTACCGCTCAGGCAGCATACTTTATGGGTTTTTCTAAATCGCAAACAACGCCACAGCGGCTTTTCGCGCCGATAAAATACAAAGGTTTCAGTTGGGAAAGTTTATTAAATTTTCTTCCGCGAGAATCAAAAGCTTTTGCTGTCAAGGAAATCCGAACTTTTTTCAGGGATTCGGCGCAATGGCCGCAATTATTTCTAATGGCCGCTTTAATTGCAATTTACCTTTACAATTTTTCCGTATTACCCCTGGACAATACCCCTATTAAAGCCATGTATCTGCAAAATTTATTTTCTTTCCTAAACATAGGGCTGGCGGCTTTTGTGCTTACGGCTATTGCCGCCCGCTTCGTTTTTCCAGCAGTTAGTATGGAAGGTGAAGCCTTTTGGATTGTTCAAGCGGCACCAGTATCGACAAAAAACTTCCTCTGGATCAAGTTTTTTTTGTATTATATCCCTCTAATAATTTTAGCGGAAGTTCTAGTTGTTGTTTCCAATTTCTTGCTGCGAGTTTCTCCTTTTATGATGGTTTTATCGACCATAACAATCTTTTGTCTTGTTCCTGCCGTTGTGGGCATGGCCATCGGTCTGGGTGCTGTCTATGCCGATTTTAAATCGGAAAATCCGGCACAGGTTGTAACCAGCTTTGGCGGTCTGCTTTTCATGGTTCTTTGTTTTTGTTTAATTGCCTTTGTCATAATTCTGGAAGCCGGGCCCGTGTATTACATATTTATGGCTAATTTGCGCGGCCAGAATATTTCTCCATTGCAAATAATCTGGTCGACTATCTCCTTTTGCTTTGCTTTTTTTCTTTGTCTCTCGGCCATATTTTACCCTATGTATCTTGGTGAAAAAAAACTCCGGATCAGATGACTCCATCCCAATTATAATATTCAAATAATCCTGTTCCACCAAGCGGTGGTTGGAATACTTAAAGATTAAAATTGTCTTGATTTTACTTGCTAAATAAGCTAAACGTATACGAATTAAAATTAAATTTTATTGTTACTGACACTAGTGATTAAAATATGGAATATTTTTTTGTTAAATAGTAAGTAAGATTATCTGGAGCAATATGGAAAAGATCTGCATCGTAAAACGGCGGCGAGAATACACTCAAACGGAAGTTAAGCTTGTACTGCCGGATAATCTTAATGATACTTTTCCCCAAGAAGTTGCAACAAGCAACATCGCCATCGATACTCACCCCGGATTTTATGATAAAATACATGAGGTTAAGCTTGTAATACCGGACAATTTGAGTGATACTTTTCCCCAAGAAGTTGCAACAAGTAACATCGCCATCGATACTCGCCCTGAATTTTCCGATAAAAAAACGGAAGTTAAGCTTGTACTGCCGGATAATGTGAGTGATAATTTCCCATCTGAAGTTGCCATAAGCAGCACCACCATAAATAATCAACCTGAATTTTCCGATAAAAAAATAGTAGAGGAATTCACAGAGAAGTTCTCTACCGTTATTTCCATAACCATGACTAAGGAACAATCAGAGTTGCTAAAGCAATCAGAATATATAAAAGAATTGTTGAGCGGAGCAAAAAGTGATTCCTCATTGGATATAAAAATTAATCCTGACGGTCGAATTTCTCTTAATTATCATTTTAATGATTCTTTGCTTTTAAGAATGCTATCTCCTAATCAAGTTTGTCAAATGCTCCAAATCAGCCGGAGTTTTTTGCAGAAAATTATCAATGAGAAAAAGCTAAACAGTTACAAACTGGGCAGAATGAGACGCTTCTTGCTGGAAGATATTCTGGAATATTTGAGCAGTGATGCGGAAGTAGCCCAACTTAATAATAAACAATGAACTTATTTTATTATTTAATATTGAAGGACAAACTTTTTTTATAATAGGTTTTAAGGAGAGGAAAGATGTATACCGAATATTGGAATTTAATCAAACCACCTTTCGATAATGTTCCTGATTCTTCAATGTATGTAGATTGCCATGAATCCATGGAAAATGTTATTTCTGAAACAATCTTTGCTATTAAAGAAGGCAATGAATGTT
>Ga0209777_10002854_pt1 | contig 22086 bp, 39 predicted proteins | sample FrelakmetHBP12HB_FD_187147 | JGI IMG/M metagenome (GOLD analysis project Ga0209777, IMG submission 187147) | Freshwater lake sediment microbial communities from the University of Notre Dame, USA, for methane emissions studies -HBP12 HB (SPAdes)... | ecosystem: Environmental > Aquatic >...
GTTATGAACAGTGGAAAACATCAATTAGGGAAGTTCACTTACAAGAATGAGGACTACTTTCTCGTCTGCAACAAGAACGATGACGACCCTGCATACACCAGTTATGCCCTATATGTTACAAGGGGCACTTGGCAAGTCGCACAGCCAGAGATAATTGCATCTGCTATGGGTAACACGGCAGACAAGCCCTACAATCCTGATGCCAATGTTTATTTCAATAAACTGATGGTGGAGATTAACCAGCAGCTAATAACCTACTTCACCCCTAAACCTGACCCTGACCCGTGGGTGAACACTTTAGTTAATGACATAACCGACCTCATCTTTGTTGGAGGCACAACACTACAGGTCAAGGAGAGGAACTATGGGGCTAACCCTGAGTTTAATAAATGGGTGTCGTGGGTGACTGGATTTACAGGAGACTTCGGGACTCCTGAACATGAATGGGCAGCTTTCGCAGCAAAGTACAATGTGGACTCTGTAAAGCTCCTGGCTTTGTTTAACAGCTTTCTGAAATAAAAAGAAGGGAGATCGACTTATGGGACTCACGCTCGGCGACGGATTGACCATTATGTCCATTACCGGATTCGTTCTCGCGGTCTTCTGGCGTCTTTTGCCTATGAGAAACGCGAAAAACAAAGATTCAACCCCAGACTCTATGCCTGTTCCTCTTTGCTGGGAGCATTCTGGAGTCTGTAAGGCTATCGAGAATATTGAGAGCTGGCTCGAAAGCATCAGCACAGATGTAAAGCATTTACTGGAAAGGCAATAACATGGAAACGAAATACCATCAGATCATGGCGATCATGGCGATCAGGGGATGCAACGATCCCCCACGTTCCGCCAGGGGCTTAAAGGAGGTTAAAAGATGTGGACATGGATTATGGGTTTAGACATTAAAAATATGATCATCATTGCCTTGGTCAGCCTCATTCTCGGCTGCGGCATCTACATAGGGATTCAGAAGATAGAGATTTCTCATAAGACGGCCACGATCATAAGCCAGGAGGCCTCTATCAAAAGTTTGGAGCGGGCCAACGACATTATGAATCAGAATGCCGTGGCTGCCCGGAAAGCCCAGGATGAAATGCAGAAGGTAGTGGCAGCCGCAGTCGGACTGAAAACGATTATAAAGGGAATACCCGACGAGGTAAGGAGGGGTTTGAAAAATGAAACGCTGGAAAAAGTTAATCATTGTATTGGTCAGTTTTTCCGTGATGGGATGCTGTCCGTCGATTGTAGCGCCAGTGGAGCCGTTCTGCCCAAGGCCGTTAGTGCCGGCATGGCAGGAGGGGGCGGAAAATCTCCCTGATAATTGTGCCGAAGCCGTGGTCTACACAAAGCAGATCGAGAAGACGGTTAAGTGCTATGAGGCCACGTTCATGAAAAAGGGGAATAAAAAATGAAGGAGCTCAGAAAGTACCTTGAGCGATTCGGCCTCGTCCTCTTGGTCGCTGTATTGATCATCCTCTTTGTGATGGGGAAGAATAACGTCGAAACGATGTTTTACAAAATTTGCCTTGTCACGGTTGGATGGGGCGTGGCAGATCTGCTTTGGCTGGTATTTTTCAAGCGCTGGCTGGGAAGGATGGAGGATCTCGCTAAAGATGATCGGCAAGCTATTTTTATTTTTCGTGGCATTCTTTACGCTGCTACTATCGTGGCCCTCACCCTCGGCCTCTGATACCCTTATCAACAGGTGTCTCAAGTATTATCCGCAAGTCATACGCGAGGCCAGGTATCAGATCGGCCTCCAGGCGCCTTCTCATTACTTCATGGGACAGATCGAGCAGGAAAGCAGATGTGATCAAGGCATAACCGCTTTTGATGGCGGCATGGGCCTGGGTCAGTTCATGCCCGGGACCGCGGAATGGATTCAAAAAAAAGAGGCCGCGCTCAGGGATATCTCCATACAGCCGAATCCCTATGACCCGCGGTGGTCAATCCGCGCTCTGGTCCTCTATGATAATTGGCTGTATAAGCAGGCGGCCTGCCCTGGCTGGTATTTTGCCTTTCGCGGTTATAATGGCGGTATCGGGCTTCTTAACCGCGAGATCCGGAAGGCCGGCACATGCGACCAAGCTGCCGTAGAAAAATGTTGCAGCCGGAAGATCCTGCATTTGAAGAAGCGGGACCTCAATATGTGCAACGACGTCAATATCCCCTATCCAGGCTTAATTTTTAATAAGGCAAAGAAATATGAAGGACGTGCAGCAGGACAATGAGCTGTTTATGATGGGGGCTGCGCTGTGCGACCTATGCTCAGACGTTCATGTTTTTGTGGGGAACATAGAGGGTAAAGAGAAAGTCATTGACGCCTGCAGGAAGTGGCTAAAGATAAATTGTGGCGAAGCGCGGAATGTCAAGGTTCACTATATAGAATAGCCTCGGCTTATGTGCGGATCACTGTGCGGTTTTATGTTTTTTTGTGTAAAATTTCCCTCCAAAGCCTTTGTTGCCGCCCTCAAATCTTCGTCAATGGAGTGGAGGTAAATCTCCGTCGTCCGTTCTTCCGTATGACCCAAGAGGTCCTTGAGCGCTTTGGTCGCAATCTTCTTCTTCTTATTCTTCAAATAGCTGGATATGAAATGCCGGATGGCGTGAAATCCGTACTGAGAAACGCCAGCCCTTTTGCAGAGGCCCTTCATCAGCTTTGGCCGGTGATAGTATCGATCGCTGGTCTTTTCGTTATAGAAGACCCATTTATCCTGTTTCCTATTCTGCCAGCGCCGCCAGAGGATATCATACAATTCCTGGTTCATGGGCACAGGGATGGCGGTGTAAGCTCCCCCCTTCCTTTTCCGGGTCCATTTTGTGAGGACCCGGGTATCGAAGTTCGCGTCCTCCCAGGCGAGCCTCAAGACTTCATCTATCCGTGCCAGCGAGTGAGTGAGCGTCAATATTAGGTCTTGTTCGTCCTTCCCGGGATCCGCAGCGAGGATGATCTTTAAGAAATCTTCTTCTGCCGGCACTTCCTTCTTCCTGGCAGTGTGCGGCATCTTGTCAATGTCGCGGCAAGGGTTCTGAATGGGTAGTTTAAGCTGCCTTATTCCCCAAGTGAAGAGCGCCGAGAGGTCTTTGCGGTGGGCATTGTAGTTGTAATTGCTTGGCCGGGTATCAAGATATTGATGAATTTCGTCGGGTGTTAAAGTGAGGACGTCCGGATCTCCATGGAACCGGATGAAAGATTGGTAAACAAATTTCTTGTAGTCGTAGGTTTTAGGGACAAACCTTCTTTCCGCGTAGGTTAGATACTGATCGGCTAACAGCGAAAAGGCCATGTCGGTCGTCTTCCGCTGTTTGTTTTCTTGCCTGAGTTTCCGGCGCCGATCTTCCCGGGCCGCCGACGCCTCGCGCCTGGTTTCGTAGCCGCTGCTTGTGTAGGTCTGTCGGAGGTATTGAAAGCTGTAGCGCCACGTTTTGAGTGCCTTGTCTTTCCATATACTCATCGATATCCTCCCGATGAAAACGTAGCGCCCGGATGCCAGGAAGAAAGAACCCGCCCAGCTCGAAAGCGTGATCATACACCGTCCGAGGGGAAATATTCAAGATATTTGCAACGTCTTTTACTGTGAGTAGCGGGGTCATATTATTTCCACGGTAGATCGTCATGCGCCCGATTCTTTTTTCGGATTGAACATTCCCCTTGTTGTACCGTTCCTCTCGCTCTCCCCTTTGACCTTGTAGAAGGCAAAAGGTAGCTTGGCTTCATGCTTTACATTTACATCAGCAATCCCTTTTAGAATTGCCGAGCAATCCCAATAATGATGTGGGCTACATCCTTTTGGGTAAGCCAATCCATGACCGCATGGGCAAAGTGCAGTTGCAGAGTATCTCAATTCTTCATCTGTAAAGATTGGATTGTCTGTCAGTCGTTTCTGGAAAGCGGCATCCTTTTCTTTGTAATAGGAAGTTATAACCTCCTTCGCTTCCTTCTCTTGTTCAAGTGCCTTTTTGTACTGTTTTTCGGTAATCATAAATTCTCCTTTTGTTTCCACGGAAGTTCGTTGTGTTCTTTGCCATCGAGAAGGCGGCTATGCTTAACGCCGCTGTCCATCCATTCATTGACTACATTTCCATTATCATCCTTTGTCCAATTCAATCCCCACCTGCCCCAGCCCTTAAAGAAGAAGGGCACGCCCGCTGCCTGGCACTGATCCCTGACCGACCTTACCCAATCAGGATGCATCGGTCTTGCGCCTGAGCCTGTCTCCCCGCCGAGGATGACGGCATCGATGTGAGAACGATTATGCGGAGTAGAAATGGCCGGAAAATATTGACCGTTCAATGCGTTCCGTAGGGATGAAGGATGGATTCCCGGCTCTTGAATATTCCTTAAATCAATCGCCCCCAGCATCGGCTCTATACTCAGGAACTTCTTGCCCGGCACCTGCAGGAAGATGGGGATTTTCTCATCGGCCTCTTGCTGGTTGCAGATCGTGAGGCCGTGGTAGATGTGATCGCGTAGGAATTTATGGCGGCCAACGTCGGGAAATTCATAAATTGGTGAGTCAAAGTAATTAAGTAATCTCTCGTGTCGCTTCGTTAAGATCAGATAGGTATGCCACTCAGCCTTGTTCATTGTGTAGAAAGCCTTATCTATAAACTTTAGTGGCACGTCCTCATGGAATAAATCATTCCACACCGCCCACACGGTCGGCTTCTTGCGCTTGAGGGGAATGTCGAGGCGGTCAGGACGGGGATAGATATGGCCACAGAATTTTATCAGCCCATTTGAATCTTTATATGTCATACACTCGCCGCCGATATTAAAGCGGTTTGTCATTGCCGCACTCCAACAATTTTGACACCCTGGTGAACAGGGAGTGCAGCCGTCGATGAGGCTCCACGGCTTATCCCAATACCTGCCCTTTGATATGTCGATCATGTTTCCTTCCTTTCCCTCATAGTTTAGGTGGGTGAATAAAAGCCTCGAAGATTTTAGGCTGCCCCCTGTAGGGTATAGGCTCTTTGAAGATTACTGGATGCTCGAAAACGAAACCGAAAGGCCCGAAAAACCAGCGGGAACCGTGACACTTGACACAATCAACCATATCGACCATGCCGATTATGCTGCCTCCACTATCGAGTAATAAACCCATCTATTCCCCAAGACCCGCCTGTGCCTGATCGTGTAGCCGAGCGGTTTCAGCAGTTCCTCGAGATCTGTTATGCGGCGCCGGTACTCCGGAAGGAACGCCTTAAGGAAGTCCCGCCCTGATATCTCCCCATGCTCCAGCATCATTTGATAGACCCTCCACGTTTGGGTCCCGTAGCTCGCGGGGTTTTTTGGATATTCAAACTGGAGGGCGAGCTGGGTCATATATCAAAGCATCCCTGTTGTTTATCGTATTTCCAATGCTCAAAATCTTTATAATCAATGTGTTCATACCATCTGAGTCTTGAGTAATAGTTAACCATGTTACGAAGCTCTCTCTCGGTCCACCCGCCTGCTTCATAAACATAGCCGTTCTTTTCAAGGGCATCCAGCGGTTGAAAGCGCATGGGGTTAGGCCTGATATCCCATGACCGCACCAATTCAAGCCGATATAGGGCATCTTCCGGCGTGTCGTTGTATCCGATCAGGACATAGACCCCTATATCTTTCGTCGTTTCCTGCCGGCAAAGGTCAATGGCATCCTTCACAGATCCTTCATCGTTCACATGATCAAAAGCAAATCTCACCTTACAATGAGGCAAGAAACCAAGGGCGAAGGCTGCTGCAGGTAGGAGTTTTTGAGATAATCCTTAATCTCTTCGGCGGTCATAAAGCCTCCGCTATAAATCTGCTTCGCGGGCTCTCGAAAAGCCGCCCGTGCTTTTCTTCCTTCTCCGGACGTACTGTTAAGATAAGCTGGTCTTTCGCCCTGGTCATGGCGACGTACATCAATCTTCGCTCTGCCTCGAGATCTCCATTATTTAATGCTTGCTTACTCGGCAGAATGCCCTCATTGCAGCCGGCGACGATCACAACCGGCCATTCTAGACCTTTTGCGGCGTGGATTGTCATGAGGGTTATGCCCTCGGCTTCCTCGGCCTTGATTTCATCCTGGATATCGTATGTGGCCAGCCAATCGAGGTAAGAACATAATGCGGGAGTTTTCATGTCCGCTTCGTTCTCCCACCCATTGATGAATTTAAGAATAGCTGCTATTTCAAATGGCCACTTAAATCCTGCTGAAAGATTCAGGATCATTTCATCAAATGTCCATTCATCGGCGGTATCAAAAAAAGCCCAATAATCGGTGTTGTTGTCAACGGCCATCCACGCCTGGAAATGGCTTATCCCATCCTGGGCGGCCTTGTAGCGGATCTCCGAGTATTGCTCCCGCGTCAGCCCGATAAGCTCCCTTATAAGTAGGAAGGCGAAGTTGTCATAGGGATTAACCAGGAGCTTTAAGAACGCATGGAATCTCCGGAAGGCTTCGCTATTCGTCAACGCGGCTTCCTTGCCGATGTAGATATGCGGGATTTCTAAGGTTGTGAGTTCAGAAGATAGCTTCTCAAGCAGGGCGTGGATACGAGACAAAACAACAATTTTTTCTTCATTTAAGAAGTTGAGGTATTGGGCAATTTCATGGCTGTCTGCATTCATCATGGGTCTTTTTGCCACTAGCTCCATCTCTTCCCTTGCCGCCTTCATCGTCTTCGGTATCCGATCTACATTGTGATTGATCAGCTTATTGGAGGCCTCCACGATCTCCGGGACGCTGCGGTAGTTTGTCTCAAGGCGGTAGACCTCGAAGAACATCTGATTATCTACAAGGTACTTCGGCGCTGCCCCCCTCCATTCATAAATCGATTGGTCAATATCCCCTACTACATACAGCGAGGCCTTAAACAGCTCTTCCATTTGCAGGATAATCTGCCATTGGAGCATGTCAATGTCCTGTACTTCATCAACGAGGATATGCTTGACGTGGAGATACTTCGCCATGGATTCAATCAGGAGCTTCATGCCTATGAGCAGACCGCCATAGGTGAGACTGTTATTCTCTTTGCACCGCTGGATGAAGGCTATGAAAAGACCGCGCCTGGGGTCGTCCTCTTCCGGCTCTTTTCCCTTCTGGTAGTAGTTATCAAATATTGCGTCTATATCTTTCTTCGGTATCTTCCAGGTCTTGCCTTTCAATATGCCCATATCGGCAGCGACCTCGCGGAGTAGAAAGGATTCTTCCCACTCCCCGTAGACCGTGACGTTAGTTTTGCGGAGTCCGATGAGATCCCCGAAACGGTGAATCATTCGCAGTGCCAGGGCGTGTATAGTGCCGACGTGGACGTGATAAGCCTGCTTGCCGATGCGTTCCTCAAGGCGGGTTTTGAGCTCGCCAGCGGCCTTCCTGGTGAAGCAAAAGGCCATACATTCATACGGACTGACCCGCCTTTTTTCTACCAGGTAAGCAATCCTCTCTATGAGGGTCTTGGTTTTCCCGCTGCCGGCCCCGGCTAGGACCAGGGCACGGCGGGACGTGGTTTCTACGGCCGCTTTCTGCTGAAGATCTAATTCCATATCTCATTCCTCTCGATAACCAATACACAGTGATGGCTGGAACGGATTATCTATCTTTGCCTGCTTTTTCATGTTGTCGATGCCCCAGAGTGGTTGTAGATTTTTCAACGCCCAACATCTTTTGAAGTCGATATCCTCCGGCTTCTCGAAATTAAAGGCAGCGATAGGGATTTTATGATCTATATGCCATTCACCCATGTTGTCCCAGGACATGCCGGGAAGAAATTGCTTTTCAAGGTGACGCTTGAGCTGATCTATGGTGTATCCGACGAGAGCTTCCCAGTGGCGGCCGGCCTTGCCTTCCTTATTCCTGCGGCTAAGCGAAAACCTTATGAGGCGGGCTACGGTAAGGTTAAGGTGCCCTCTGGGGGTGCTTTTTAACTTCTCTCGCTCTTTCCGATGACCCCCTCTTCTTTTTTCTGGATTTTTTGCTGCCCAGTTCTTTTTATATGCCTTCCCCTCTTCTGACTCCCGCCATTTTTTTGTTGCTTCCAAATTTAACGTACGATACTTCTTGTTAGATGCCCTTATTTTATCGGGGTGCCGTTTTCGATAGGTTCTGCTTATCTTCCTCGTTATTTCCGGATGCATTGCCCTGTATTTATCGTTGCGTATTTTCACACATAGCTTACAAACGGAATCAAGGCCATATTTGCCATTCTTGGCTTTATAAAATTCGCCCTCGTTTCCGCATTTTGTGCATATTTTTTTTGTCAAAAGAAACACCATTGCGCTACAACTCAACAATATTCCAATCTTTAGGTAAGGTTTCAGGGCGATGACAGCTCATACCTAATACCTGAACACTTCCATCAAATAGCTCTAAAGTTTTAGTTAAATTCTTGGCATCCAGTTCAGCAAATTCAGCGATGAGTACGCTTGCCCCCAAGGCCAGCGTCAATGCTGTGTCAAACGACACCCTCTCACCACCAGAAAGCCCAGCATAAGACACGTTCGCCTTCCCGTTATGCCAGCCTATGAAAACATCGCCGTCATGGGATTCGAGTACCGCTTTTCCCGCTGGAAGAACCGCATTCATCCTATCCATGATCAATTTCAGGGACTCGGCCACGGTGGCATTCTTCTTAGCCATGAGCCGCTCAAAGACGTCCTTGAGCTTCTTTGCTTCTTCTCTATTGCCCTCCGCTTCCTTCTGAAACTTGGCAACTTGTTCATCGAGCCCCTTGGCCTTGTCAAATAGTGATTTATCTTTTCTCAGGCCTACGAGCTTTGCCTTGAGGCCGGTAATCTGATCGTTTAGTATTTTTATGTCGGACATGTCAGCCCTCCTTCCTGTACTTCTTGAACTCGCGTAAAACAACAAGGCGAGCCATGCAAGAGCCGCAATCGGCTTCGTTAAAGGCCTCTAAAACGAATTTGAAGGAGCCGAGAACGGCATCGCGCTCCACAAAATTCTCAAGTTCTCGCACTGTCATAGTGCCTTTTGCTCGTTCTTCGCCTTTTTCGGCTACTGACGTTTGCCCAGGTTCAACTGGAGCGACGGGCTGCAAGGGAAGCTCCGGGGCTTTTTCGAGCTGTTTCGCCTTTTCTTCATGCGCCTTTATTGTTTCCGCCTGCTTTTTTGCCGCATCGTCAGTTTTCTTTTTCGCTTCCGCTGCAGCGGCCTTTGCTTTCTCTTCCGCCTTGGCCGTAGCCTCCGTTGCGGCTGCTGCTGCTGCCTGTTCTTGATTGGCCTTGTTCAAGTTCTCCTGGGCGAGCTCGAGCTGCGCCTCCGCGTGAATAATTGCGCCGGCACAATCGGCGAGCGTTCCGGGCGGGAGATTAAGGGCGGCCTTCGATACTAAGAGCTCCGCTGCTGCCGCTTCTTTCGCCCTGGCCTTGTCTTCAAAGTCAAGGATCTTCGCCCTGCCCTTCGTCGCAGCATCGATGATGCCGGTCAGGTCTTCCTTGGGAGGGTAGAGCTCTAAAAGCATATCAATTTTTTTCTGATCGGAAAGCTCCATGAACGCGCCGACATCAACGGCCTTGATGCCGCCGGATTTGCCGAGTGTTTCATAGTAGAATTCCTTTGCAGACTTGGCCTTGTTGACCTTGTAGCCCTGCTTGACAGAATCGCCCTGCTTGACAAAGCCCCGCTCAAATTCGTAGCCGCCGTCCGTCTTGAAGCCGACGACCATCTTTTCCTTTGAGGAAGAGAAGGCCGCGAAGATCTCGGGATTAGTTTTTTTGGCGGACCCGGGAATATATCCCATGAGCGCCAGCAGCAGGGCGTCTCTTCTTACCGACTTGCCGGCGCCGTTAGGACCGAGTATTAATGTGAGGCGGCCTAACGGCTGTTCGAAAGTCAGTCCCTTTATATTTTCACCTTTGACTGACGTAATCATAGGCCTATCCCTCCATCTGCACCGTGATGTGCTCCATGATCTTCTTAGCAGTATCAACTTCATACTGGTCTGCTTCGAGCGATTTCAGCTCGAGAGCAAAACAGGCCTTTGCAAATTCTTCCGGCATGCTCTTGATTACTGCACGAAGCTGGTTGATGATCTTTTGTTCTTCCTTCGGTCTGGCTTTCTTTTTCCCTGCAGCCTCGGGAGCCTTCTTTTCTTCTGTCTCATCAACCTCGCTGGCCTGGGCGGCTGCAAGGTCTTCCTCGTCCAGCGTGTCCACTCCGGACGTAAGCTCAATCTGCTTAAATTCCGATCTGTCACCGGAAACCATGGCGCTGATTTTTGTCTGGAGGTTCTTGTAGGTCGTCGGGTCCCACTTGATGATGCTGCCGCCAACAGGCCTCCACGCAATAACAGGTATATCCCACACACCCGTTGAGTCTGGGGCCTTCTGGAGCCCACTCAGGTGCTTCAAGGCATTCCGGGCGGCGTGTGTTTGGGCAAGCTGGAGGGAATTCTTTATCATCTGACTGATATCAGAATACCAATCAAGAGCCTCGGTGTGGCTGGCATTCACCCACAGGGAGCTTGATTTGTCGAATTCATACTCAATCCATGAAGCGTTGTCTTCCGGAGGCTCTGTGCCTTTGGCGAGGATTCTGAATGCCTGTTGATACTTCTTTGCTTTTGCCAGGAATTCAATGTTTCTTCGGTTGTTAATGTCAAAGATAACCGTCCGGTCTGATACGATCGGGAGCCCCATGGACGACAGACGGAACGCGGCTGCCCTAATTGCCCAACCCGTCCACTCACCTTTTTCATCAGTAAGCGACGCCGGGTTTGCCATTGGCTTTCCGTAGACCATGACCTCGACGGGGAATATGACGCTGGCTGCCGCTTTCTCCGCCCACATTTGATAACCCTGTGCGGAAACAATATTGACGCCGCCGCCTACGGGGAGCTTCACGAGCCCGCCGTTCATCAGAGATAGGCGGCAAATCTGCTTGAATGCGCGGATCTCGCCGTCCTTGTCTCGAAGTGCAAACACCTCGTCTGTCCCCAGGGCGAGGATATTGTTTTGAACGACCGCCAGCAGGAGCTTTGCTTCCGCTGGGAAGTCCTTCTCGATTTTCTTTACTGCGTCTGCCGGCGTTAACTGAACCCCCGGAAGGGTTTTCGCTGTTGATTCTTTTGCCATTCCTATGACCTCCTTATAAATAGTGGTTATGCTGGAGCTGGTCCTGCTGTTTCCTCTGTGCGAGATTCGGCGGGCTCATCCTTCCCCTTCTCCGCCAATTCAAGAGAAGCTTGGCGGTCGGTGTCGGAGAGCGGCATTTCGCGCACAATAAAAGCAAGTTCCTCAATCTGCATATCTAACCGCACGAGAGTCTTTTTATTGTCCCGGAAATTCAAAATCCACTCGCATGCGACGTTTCGATGCTCGTAGCCGCTATTGATCTTCCTTGACAACGCCCCCATGGTCGCCTCTTTCTTTTTAATATCAGCGGTCAGGTCGGCCATGATCTGTTTCTTCCGATCTTCGAGCTCGATGAGATCCTGATACGTCCGTGCCTGCTCCTGGCTCATTTCAATGATTTCTTCCTGCGTAAATCTACAGGGAAGATACTCGACGCACTTCCTGACCTGGATCTGCGGGTCCTGGATGGCATCAACAATCTCATCCGCGTTTAGTTTATCGGCCTTCTTCTTCGTCACTTTGTTTTTCCTCCTTTGGCCAGAGAACATCTTTCTTGGCCTCATGATCTGATGCTTGTCTATACATGCTGGCCTCATGCGAAAGGCCGAGAGCCCTTTCCACTGCCGCCATACCGACGACCTGCGCTTTGAATAGGTTGCTCATAATAGATTCGCCACTTTCCGCACAATTACCACAATAGCGCAATCATCGACCTGCTCCTTGTCCTCATTAAAGCCCCGAATCCACCACTTACATTTCTCGTTCGCGCACATGGCGAACAGGTGAGGCGCTGGGTGCAACGTCCCTGGTGCAATCGCGCCCATGTTGAATATAAAGCTCATCGGGCATATCTTTTTTTCTTCCACCATAACTCTTCCTTTCTAATGAATGCCCCGGCGCCGATTCCTTCAACGCCGGGAGCATCTACAGATATAATTGCCAATGGGCTCCGCTGCTTTATTGCCTTTGTTCTTCTCCCTTCTCCCGGAGAAGCATACCGGGTTTTAATATCCCTCTTTCGATCTGCCGCCGCCTACGGGCTTTCTCTCGCTCGCCTTGGTGCGGCGAATGTACTGAAAATCTAATCTTCTTCGATCGCTCCAGATAACGGCTATGCTTCTTATAAAATGGCTGCCCCGGCATGAATGCCGCCATGAGGGCGGCCAGCATCGACGCCTTGTTTACTGACGGGTCTTTCATCATCCTGCCTTTCTGTCGGAAGTTCTAAAATGTAGTCGTTACAGTCTTCCGGCCTCTTGATGGTTCTATTAAATGACGACAGCCGCCTGTTATCGATGTTGCAGCGATCATCCTTACGGCAATTTGTGCAGTACGCGCATGGCATGGCATGGCCTACCTCCCGCCGAAGCAAATGATTAAATAAAAGGCGATACCCACGCCCGCGACAAACAGCCAATAGGCGAGCTTCCTGGTCCACGGATGCAAATTTTCTTCTTTCATGTCTTCTAGGGGAATGTACCAGCCGCCTACTTTTAACCAGTGCTTCACTTTCCCTCCCCAACCTTTAACAACTCAATCCCGTATCTTGGTATCTTCTCTTGCATGGCTGCCCATGCTGCCTCTGCTGCTGCCCCTGCTGCCCCTGCTGCCCCTGCTGCTGCCTCTGCTGCTGCCCATGCTGCTGCCCCTGCTGCCCATGCTGCTGCCCCTGCTGCCCCTGCTGCCCCTGCTGCCCCTGCTGCCCCTGCTGCTGCCCATGCTGCCTCTGCTGCTGCCTTTGCTGCCCATGCCGCCTCTTTATTTTTTACAGAGGGATTTTTGATGCAGGCTTTGGCAGCATCTATCGCCTGTCGTGGGCGTTTATCACCGGGATACTTTTTCTCGTATATATCAATCACCTGTTCAGCGGCATACACGGCATAAGAAACATACTGCTTATAGGTCATGTGTCTTACTATAAGCCAGTTGCCCCATGCGTGTTTTTTAATTTTAATGCAGCGTTCAAGGACTTTAATCAGGTCAGGTTCGCAGCCTTCTTTCTCCCATTGTTCTACGGCTTCTTTACAGGCGTTGTTCTTAATCAACCATTCCTTAGTCAGTTTTTTCATTTCCCCTCCTCGGCTACCTTCTTGCCGTTCTTCTTTGTTTCAAATGAAAGGTGCTTAATCAGGGCCACTTTGGCCTTCTTGATCTTCTTGCTGATATGTCCCGATCTCATGCGCCTTTCAAAATAACGGCTAATGATCTTCATGCCGACCTGAGCGCATTTCGCGGCATAGAAACCGGATAGGATAAGACAGGCCAGGACAAAGAATGTGTAGATGCCGCAGAATAAAATTGCGGTGTAGAGTTTGAGATAGTTTTCTATGGTCATGGCTACTCTACCTCCACTAAATACATGCGGGTGTTTCTCGAATACCTCACCACCTTGCCCTTCGGCGGGCACATTCCTTCCGCCACCTTGCCAAACCAATACCGCTTGGTCGGCTCCAGCTTCCCCTTCATGTCCGGAAAGTGAGTCCAGTATGGTAATCCGAATTTCATTTTCATTTCTCCTTCCCGGCCGGAGCCGAAGCCCCGGCCATGGTCAAAAGGTGGAACCCTACCTCCGCAAAGCCGCCTGCTGGGCTCTTACGGGTTCGCCCTCATCCAACCCGCCATGCCGTTCCCCTTTCCCCCAGGGGCCCATCACGATGGACAAGCCAAGCAACGAGCGAGGCAGGAAAGATTTTTGTGAGATGGCTATTTTCGGGTTCATGGTAACGTATTCTTGCATAAGTGCAAGATGATGTCAAGGATTATTTTGCAGTAGTGTAAGTTTCATTTTTGAGGGGTAGGATTTTAGGCAATAAAAAACCCGCCGGAGCGGGATTAGGTGGACAGGCTCTATGATGCTCTTAGGGGGCGTGTTTATTTAATACCTTGAAAAATTCATCGAGCGCTGCCAAACCCATCATATCGGCCGCGTATTCGATCTCCGACGTGCTTATGTTGATTAACTTGAGCTTGCAAGCCATATAATCATCATGGTACGTCGCGCCTGGCACAAAATAACATTCGTAATTTCTGCTTGACTTTTTTCTTTCACTACTGTAAGATTCCTTCCTATGAATACATTGCAGCAATATTTGCAGGATCAAAAAATGTCGGTGACTGACTTTTCCAAGGTGGTCAATTTGCCCGTTTCAACAATCTGGCGATACGTTAATGGAAAATTTAAGCCGTCCGCCGACAATGCCCTCAAGATCGAAGAAGCCACGAAGGGCGTTATAACGATCAAAGACCTGCTTTACCCTGCTGACGCAAAAGAGGGCAGGGGCATAGAATCTCAGACGTAGCTTCCCAGGGCTCGTTTCCTTCTGTGTCCTTGTCCTTTGTACCATATTTTTCTTTTTCTATAAACAATCTTTTTCATAGGAGTCGCCATGCCTGAGATTGAAGAAATGGACAAATGCACTGAAGTCTTTTCAATTAAAATTCCCGAGGTCACTAAAATCAAAATCGACAAATTGCCGTCTTCTCTAAAAAAGAGACTGAGGGATGAAATTCTTTTGACCATGGCGCATATCCTTCACGATGCTGAATTTAACCCAAGTCTATATCTTAAGTCTGATTGACGCAAGGTATACAAAGTCTAATTTGGTAGACTACTTAGAATTACAGGGGTTTTTATAGATAGATGGATGCTGGTCATTATGTTCCCCGAAGCAAAGGCAATGCCCTCTATTTTGATGAGCGTAATGTTAATACACAATGTACCTCTTGCAATCGGTTTAAGCATGGGAACTTGGCGATTTACGCATTAAAGTTGGAAGAACGATACGGCACGGGCATTATCCAAGAACTCTTTAAAAAAGGTGAGGAAGTTTTTAGGCCAAACCATGAATGGTATGAAGAAAAGATAGCGTATTACAAAGAAACACTATGAAAACCATCGCCACCTACACAGCCGTTGTATTATTAGCCTTGATAGCCGCCTTCCTGATGCTTGCCCTTATCTTTAATGTAATGGACAAGGAACAACGGCATATCGCCACCGACTATGAGAGGGATTTGCTGGCTTACCACGGCAGGAACTCTACTATCTACGAGCAGGGCGGGATTTATTTTTTGGTAAGAGGCGGGAAAACAATCAAATTAAAAAGTGAGAAAGTGGGGGACAAGCCATGAGAGAAAGACCGATTATTTTTAGTTCCGCAATGGTCAGGGGAATCCTCGAAGGCAGAAAGACGATAACGAGAAGAGTCATAAAGCCGCAACCATCCGATAACCAGAGAGTAGATTTTATTGATTGCGAGACATGGGCTTTTTTTGATGCTGACAATCCTGTCCCGCAATATATGACTTCACGACATTACGGCATCCCCGGCGATAGGCTCTGGGTGCGAGAGGCATGGGCTACTCCTGTTGACGATCCAGGCACAAAAAAAACTGGCCTTGTTTCCTTCCCTGCAACGGAAGCTCTTTTGACTGGTCATTGGAAGATAATGCCCTCTATCTTTATGCCTCGCTGGGCATCACGCATCACGCTTGAGATTATCAATGTCAGGGTCGAGAGGTTGCAGGAGATAACGGACAGAGATTGTATTGCGGAAGGGATATTGGATGTTCAAAATCCATATTATGCTTTTCAATCTTTGTGGGATTCTATCAACGGCAAGAAATATCCGTGGGAATCTAACCCGTGGGTTTTTGTAATTTCATTTAAAAAACTTGACAAATCCTAAGGTAAGGGGTGAGCCATGACCTGCGACTTCTGCAAAGGGGAAATAGAGGGCGGAAGATACCAACTCCCCGACTACACTAATGCCTGTACTTGGTGCTTCGACAGGTTTCTGAAGGGTACGAGGGCGGTGGATGCGGAGGTTGCCATTATACTACATCAGTTTAGGAGAGAACACGAAACCAGAAAGCGAGGTACTACATGAGACACGCTTGTTGCAAAGGAGTTAGAGAGTGCCAGGCTGCTATTACCGAGCAGAACGAAGATAGCAAAATCCGCACCGTGGGAGATAAGCAGCTTGTGGACTGTCACCATCCACAGATTATCTGCCAGTATCAATATCAGTGGTACGGTTTCACTCGCTTCTGCAACTGCCAGACGCACGAACTTTTACAGAAGTTGAAGGAGGACAACAATGGATAGGATTGAGGAATTAAAGAAAAAGAATGAATGGCATCCTCTATCAGAGGGAGAGGTTGATGAATTGTTTGCCGAGATTGCCCGCCTTCGTAAGCTCGTTGCGGAAGATGAGGCAAGGCTGAGTCATGCGGAGAAGGAGATGGAGGGGCAGGAAGCCACATGATCAAGAACTACACCAGCCAACAAGAAGTCTCCCGCAGCATTGAATCGATTGAAAGGCGCCTTGCACGATTCGGAGCCCAGGACGTCATTAAGAGCTATGGAGGGGACGGTACGATCGAGTCCGTCAGCTTCACGATGAAGGTCGATGGCGGGCGACAGATCTCTTCTGCCAGCCGGAGATTATAAAAAGGAGAGCCCAGGATGGCCACAGATAAACCGTCATACGCGCAGGTCAATAGGAAGGTCTGGAATACCTGTCAGTTTCGGGCGTTGTCACGCGAGGCCCGGGAGTTGTTTTTCTACCTCACGACGTGCCCACATGGGAACATGCTTGGCATCTTTGTTCTTCGTCCGGGGTATGTCATGGATGATCTCCAGTGGGGTGAGGACAGGGAACGGTTTCGCAAACCATTCGATGAACTATTAGACAAACAGTTATTCAAATACGACCCCCAGGCGGAGGTCATTCTCGACATGGAACAGCTCCAAAAGCATCCACCTATCAACCATAACCAGGTCACGGCTACCATTAAAATTGTCAACTCGCTCCCTAAAACCCCATTGTTTCATGACCTTAAATTATTGGCCGAATCATTGGACAAATCATTAGCTAAATCATCAGACAAACAATTACTCGAACCATTAATTAAACGATTAGGGGAACGGTTCGCCTACTCAGTAACAGTAACAGTAACAGAATCAGTAACAGAAACAGCAAGCCCAACTCCAATCATTCAATCAACCATTACCGATGAAAAGCCTGAACCAAAAAGCAAAATCCGCCTGGTCGAAAAGAAGCTCGAAGAACCCTCGTCCTTTCCCCAGGACTTCGCAGATCGTATAGTCAAAATCCGTGAGAAATACCAGGACCCCCAAATCGAAGCCTCTGTACTCCTGTTCGTCAATGCTCATTCAAAGAACGCTCACCCCGACGATATGATCTATTGTCTTGATGAATTCATTCAGTACGGTGGCAGTGTAGAATCCCTCAAGATTAAAATATACCTTGAACAGATATTACTCCGAATCGCCTGCAACAGAAACGAGGCAGAGTTTATCAGCAAGGCTACCGAGGACAAGGGGACCCGAGAGGGTGACAAGAAAGCCCTTGAAAACCTCGGAGACATACTCAATAAGGTCCTGCCCGTCATTCCAGCCGAGAAGCCAAAGCCTCCAGCGCACAAACCTGCTGCCCCCGAAATACCCAGGGAGAAATGTATTAAATGCAAAGACGCCTATATCCCACAGCTCCTTGTTGATGGCCTGTGTATCTTCTGCAATGAGCGGATTGTAACGGTCAAGTGCCCAGGCTGCACAAGAACCGTCGGGAAGAATATTCTCAACAAAGAAAGCGGCCTATGCCATCACTGCCAGCCGAAGGAACATGATGGCCGAATTTAGAGAATCCCAGGAGCTTCACGATATAGCTCTTAAACTTATCAACCGAATTGACCGAGTGGGGCATATCAATGTCAAAGAAATTCTCTTCCTCGATGAACTCGAAACCCAACCAAAGGCGCTCGCACGTTGTTTCATCTTCGGCGATCATCCTATTACCTTCTACACCGGCAAAGCATACTGCATTGTTCGGTATCGAGCGAACTGCGATTATCTTTCTCCGAAGCAACTTACGATTCTTGTACTACATGAACTGATGCACGTTCCCTTAGAGGGTGTGAGGGTTATTGACCATGACATAAAAGACTTTGCAGCACTGATGCGGATCAATCCTGACTGGTCAAAAGAAGGCGCAGAAGTACCGGATATACTAGGTGATTATGACAAGCGAATTGACGACGAAAAGTGAAGCCGAAAAGAGCAAGGCGTACACCCCAACTAGGTGTGGTCGGAAGCTCTTGGAAGTATTGTTAAATCCAGAGCATAGATTTAAAAGCAAAGGTGAGATTTGTGCATTGGCAAAAATAAGCCCTCGCCGGTACTACGATCTACACCACGATAAAGATTTTATGTGCCATTACACGCGTGAATCTCAGAAACTCGTGAGGATGGCCCAGGGTCCCATGGTAAACGCCCTGGTGAAGTCTGCTATCCGTGGCAATCCACAAACCCTCAAAATAGGTTTGACCATGGCGGATCTCTACAAAGAAAAGACCGGCTTAGTGATCAACCCTGACGCAGACGGGCAGCCACGGCCGATACGTTTCCAGACAGACTTAGAGATCGCGGTCAAGCTCGCCCGAATTCTCTTTGGCAATAAACAGGTCGTCGAGTACGTGATGGCCAAGATGAAAGGCACCAATGGACCAGAACCAGACCCCGCAGCCGAACGTGGGCTCAGTGATGGAGCTGGCGACGATACTATCGTTCCTCAGCCCGGAAGATAAGGCCACCGTTCAACAGGTAGTTAATGACATAATCCCCGATTGGGCACCACTACCAGGACAGCAGACGTTGGCTTATGAGTCCGAGGCTGATGAACTTTTCTACGGCGGCGCGGCGGGGGGTGCGAAGTCTGACCTGCTTCTCGGCCTGGGTCTGACAAAGCATATCCAGGGCATCGTCTACCGGCGTGAATCAACACAGCTCGAGGGGCTCACCCGGCGCCTAATTTACGATATCCTAGGAAACAACAAAGGCTGGAACGACACGAAACATATGCTTCGAAGGGGTGGGAAGATCCTCGAATTCGGTTCATGTAAAGATGCCGGTGATGAGATTTCTTACCAAGGCCGACCTCACGACTTTGTTGGCTTCGATGAGATTACGCATTTCCTTGAATCACAATACCGCTTCTTGATCGGCTGGAATCGTACGACACGCCCAGGGCAGCGTTGTAGAGTGGTTTGCACGGGCAACCCGCCCACGGAAGCCGAGGGCCGCTGGGTTATCCAGTATTGGGCACCATGGCTTGACCCGCAACATCCAAACCCCGCGCAGCCTGGCGAGCTTCGATGGTTTACAACGATTGACGGCAAGGACAAGGAGCTACCGAATAGCGATCCGGTTTTGGTCGAGGGTGTCATGGTTCAGCCCAAATCCCGCACATTCATACCGTCCAAGGTCACTGACAACCCCTTCCTGATGGCCACTGGCTATATGTCTACCCTCCAGGCTTTACCTGAACCGCTCAGATCGCAGATGCTCAAGGGCGATTTTCAGGCGGGGATATCCGACGACCTTTGGCAAATCATTCCGACTTCATGGGTAGACGCTGCCATGAAACGCTGGACGATTGAAGGCAAGCGAGGATTCATGACCTCTTCCGGCGTGGACGTGGCCAGGGGCGGGACTGCTGAAACAATAGTCTCTACGCGGTATGGCACCTGGTTTGATGAATTGAGGTGTTTCCCGGGATCCGAGACGCCGAATGGTCCGATAACCGCCGGCTTGGTCATTTCCGTTGTGCGTGATGGCGCTCCCGTTCATATCGATGTTGTGGGCGTAGGCGGGTCTCCATACGATCACCTTATCGAGAACAATGTCCAGGCCGTGCCCATAAGCAGCGCGTCGACCGAGAACCTTGATGGCCAGGTAGACAAGGCCTCCGGGAGATTGACCTTCCGGAACTGGCGCTCGCTCATGTGGTGGCGGTTCAGGGAAGCTCTTGACCCGATGTTCAATGCAAACGTAGATCCCCGGGCCCCCGACTATCAGGCGCCCCTCGCTCTTCCTCCGGACCCGAAGCTCAAAGCCGACTTGTGTGCGCCAAGATGGAAACCAACGGCAAGCGGCATTCTGGTAGAGCCGAAGGAAGACATTGTTAAGCGGCTGCATCGATCACCGGACCGAGGCGACGCCGTAGTTTATTGCTGGGTGAACACGCCGAAGATCACGCCGAAGCATGCAGGCAGTGATTGGCGGAAGCGTAAGCCGAAGGGTTCATGGAGGACGACGTGAAGCCCGACCGAGATTACTCAGAGCACAAGGTATTGGAGATCTGCTACTGCGTCTGGTTGATTATTCTTTTATTGCTGTCGTGGTTTGTGAGTAGGTGTTGAATGAAAGCTGACGCGACATGCAAATACTGTGGTGCGAAGCTCTTCCTGGGGAAGAGTAAAGACATTACCCCGAACCTCCGGAGAAGTGCGCTTTATCTGTTTGAGAAGGGGCATTCGAAGTGTGTCGAAGGTGTGCAGTTTTTCGTTTGGCCGGTAAAGAAGATCACCCTGGAAGAAGCCAGGGAATTATATCCAAAGAAGGAAGAAGAAGGAGGTTCAGGATGATCTACCAGCTTGGAGCATTGAAAAAAGAGTTTCATCATATCGCCAACCGCGACGCTGAGCCCGTGGTCTACGAGCCGACAATGGTCATTCTCAACGAACGGCTGAAAGGCCGCAGCTTCCATATCCCGCAAGATGCGCTCTGGAAGTACATCGAGCCAGCAGACAATGAGAACGCAGCCGAGGCGGACAAAGCAGATTTTGCAGAGATGCTGAAAGCTATCGATGAACGGCGCGTCAATGTCAAGGCTCGCATGCGGCTTACCCCACTGAGCAATGCCCTTGAATGGGACAAGATACTCTTGGAGCAATGGCAGATTCAGATTTCCATAAAGGCAGTGACATTCGCTATGCAGGCCGCGAGGCGAAGCAAAATGCTATTGTGCTTGGTCTTTAATCTATCCCTCTGCCTGCAAATATTCGAGATAGCCGTTTCCGGTGAATCCATGGCCCAGCTTCTAATGTTCATCCAGGACGGCCTTGACGAGCTTAAGAATATGGCGCCGGCGGAAGAAGAGAAGGGCGAAGTGGTCGGCGAGGTCACGCTGTACGATGGCGGGACGAAGATCGGCAGCGCTCCGGTGACTGTTACAGAAACGCAGATCCTCACGGAGCACAGCGAGACAGAAGGCGAGGCATAATGAAAAATCTTGCGCCGGAAGGCCGCGAAATGGTTAATGGATTGACGCAGCTTTTATACAAAGAAAAAATTTTTGTTGACATTCATACCCGAGCTGGTGTAAAAAGCATTCCAATAGAAGACTGTTTCAATGGCCGCGTGGTTATATTCTTTCATCAAGGCGGCTATGCTGGGTCTGAAAAGCATGTGAAAATAAAATAATCTCCATATAGGACAGCGAACACGCTCCCCGCCGGAAAACGGACGCTCCTATCTTTTGTGGCAGAGATGCCACGGGTAGGGGCGTTTTTTTATGTCTTCAACTCTGGACGATGTATCAACCTCCCGGAGCGGTATTCCACACGCCCGACGCAAGAGCAAAGGCCAGTACGTCTTCGAAGATTCCAAAGACCCGAAAAATCCCCTCGATCAAGAAGACGCGCAAGAACGGCTCCGCAAGCTCATGCAGTGGCGGCGCCAGGCCCGTATAGCCCAGGCCGACAACCGCATGGAGATGGCCACCGATGAGGATTTCTACGATGGCATCCAGTACACGCCGGAAGATCTCAACGTCCTTCTTGCCCGCAATCAAGCCCCTCTCGTCTACAACGTCACCAAGAATACCGTCAACTGGATACTCGGTACTGAACGCAAGTCTCGCATAGATTATCGCGTACTGCCCCGCAAGAAAAAGGGTGCACAGTCCGCGAAGATCAAGACGAAGATGTTCAAATACCTCAATGACGTCAACAGCGGCGAGTATATGCGCTCGCTGGCTTTTGAAGATTGCGTCAAGGCTGGCCTCGGCTGGATAGAAGTAGGCGCCCGCAACATCAAATGGGATGAGTCTATCTTCATTCGTCGTGAATCGTGGCGTAATATGTGGTTCGACCACCTATGCCGCGAGCCTAACGGTATAGACCAGCGTTATCTCTTCCGTGAAAAGTGGACTGACCTTGATGTG
>Ga0209777_10002855_pt1 | contig 22077 bp, 18 predicted proteins | sample FrelakmetHBP12HB_FD_187147 | JGI IMG/M metagenome (GOLD analysis project Ga0209777, IMG submission 187147) | Freshwater lake sediment microbial communities from the University of Notre Dame, USA, for methane emissions studies -HBP12 HB (SPAdes)... | ecosystem: Environmental > Aquatic >...
TCGAGTGGTTGCTAAACTATCGCGGTGGTTCGTTTCTGATGAATGATTTCGAGGGACTGAAAAATATCTGCGTTTTGCGCGGTGTTTCGTATACGAGTATGGGCGCCGCCGATGAAGGCGCAATCAGGCAGACGATTGAAGACAACAATATGGAATCGGTGCTGCTCGAGAAAGCCCCCAACATCGCCGTCTATACACCCGCCAACAAGGAGCCGTGGGATGATGCCGTGACACTGGCACTCACCTACGCCGAAATCGAATATAAGACTGTCTGGGACGCCGAAGTGCTCGACGGCAAGCTTGAGGAATACGACTGGATACATCTGCACCATGAGGATTTCACCGGTCAGTACGGACGCTTCTACAACTCGTTTCGCAACACCCTCTGGTACCAGCAGGAAGTTGCCGCCAACGAGCAGATGGCGAAGGCACTCGGATACCGCAAAGTATCGGATATGAAAAAGGCGGTGGTATCGGCAATTGAGGACTACGTCGCTCGCGGTGGCATGATGTTCGCCATGTGCTCGGCGACGGAGACCTTCGATGTTGCGCTGGCGGCGGAGAATACGGATATCGTGCCAAAAGAGTTTGACGGCGACGGCGTTGACGCCGATTACAAGAGCAAACTGGATTACTCGAAGTGCTTCGCGTTCGAGAATTTCGATGTGTCGCTTAATCCACTGGAATATCGGCATTCGGACATCGACACCTACCCCGACCGGCAGAAATACATTCCCAACGCCGCCAACGATTATTTCCAGTTGTTCGACTTCGCCGCCAAGCTTGATCCGGTGCCGACAATGCTGGTACAGTGTCACGTGGGTGCGGTTAAGGGTTTCATGGGACAGACGACCGCGTTCCGCAAGTCTATGGTCAAGAAATATGTCACAATACTTGGCGAAGTAGAGGGGCAGGATGAAGTTCGCTACATCCATGCCAATTACGGTAAAGGCACTTTCACTTGGTTGAGTGGACACGATCCGGAAGATTACCAACATATGGTGGGGGATCCGCCGACGGTGTTAGACCTCTACAAGGACTCCCCGGGTTATCGATTGATTCTGAACAACGTCCTTTTCCCTGCGGCCAAGAAGAAGGAACGCAAGACCTGATAATGGCGGTTGGTGGCTGACAATCGCCAGGCCGAATAACTTTCGTTTTGAGATCGAGGATTTTCGCTTGATTTTTCTGGAAGCGGTCGCTTTATTGACACCGTTCCAATCCGACGGACTAAAGCTGTCTGCCGGCCGCCAGTGACTCTGCCCCAGTAGAGTCAGCCGGTTTCAGGTTGTCGCAAGTATTCCCGCAAGCGAAATCGATCTGAGCCGAGGCTAGAAAAAACAAACATCGTCGCTGATTGCACGGAGGTACCCCTTGTCCGGTATTGAAAACTTGTTGATCGCTAACATTAGAGAGAAGGAATCCAGTCTGATCCCACTACTGGAAAAGGAAGGGGTAGCAATCAAGTTTACGCCGCTAAAGCTGGTTGATTTCATCGCCGCCGGCAAGATTGCGATTATTAGGCGGACGATGGATGAGTTTGTCGCTGAGCTTCAGAATAAGAGGGTCTATCGCAGTGCGATTGAATTCAAACGCGACTTTCCCGATCCGTTGTATATCGTCGAAGGTAAACGGACTTTCGACAGTTCTTCTGCAACCACCGTGCGCGCGGGCATCACTTATCTGTCGGTGGGCCGACGCATTCCGATCATCTTCACTACCGGAGAAGAAGATACGGCCCGGTACATCAGTCTGTTGCTCAAGCAGTCCGAGTTTTCCTCAGAGAGAGAGACACGGCCGGTTGCGATTCCCGTCGAGGCCGAAGAAAAGCAGCCTACGGAAGGCAACTATCAGGAGCAGATTCTGGCGCATATTCCCGGACTTACTCCGGCCAATATCAAGACGTTGATGGAGACCTTCGGGAATCTAAAGTCGGTGTTCGGCGCTTCAGAAGATCAATTGAAATCGATCAAGAGCATTGGACCCAAGAAGGCCAAGGCGGTTGTCGCGGCCTTTCAGTCGCCTTTCCACGTCCGTGCTGCCACGCGCCGGAGATAGGAACAGCTAATCCTCGCTGTTTTTGCCAAGCAAGAACCCTCATCTTTCGCGCTTGTCACCGGCTTGTTCGTAGCTATATTGGCAGCGTGAGGCTCAGTCGTAGTTCCGCAGTCCTCTGGACGCTTCTCGCCGCCCTGATCCCTCTGGTATTGTATCTTTGGACACTTTGCCCCACGGTTTATTGTGGTGATGGCGGTGAACTCGGTTTGGCGGCTACTACTCTCCAAATCTCTCATCCACCGGGCTATCCCCTGCTGACCAACTTCGGGCATGTCTGGACAGTCATCTTGTCTTTCCTCCGCCCGATATTGGCGCTGAACATCCTCTCGGCCTTGTTTGCGGCGGCGGCAGCGGCCTGCGCTTATGTGCTTCTGACCATCATAACCGACGGAACAACGACATCGCGGCGACTGATTAATCTGGCGCTGGCAATTGCCTTTGCTCTGGGTCAGACGCTCTGGTCAGTGGCCACCAACTTCGAAGTGTATTCCCTGGCCGCGCTCATGGCGGTATTGATTGCCGTAATACTGATCCGATTCTATCAGTCCAAAGACCGCCGATTGCTTTTGTTGGCCTGCTATTTGTTTGGTCTGGCACTCTGCAATCATCTCTCGGTTGGCTCTCTGGGGATAATGCTGCTTATGGCTGCCTGGTTCTGTAGGGAGAATCTCTCGATTAGCGACTGGCTGCTCGGACTGGCCCTGATTCTATTGCCACTGACCTTCTATGGCTATCTTTATGTGCGCTCATCATTCAATCTGGTTCTCGATTGGTATGATCCCCAGACCTTCTGGGGGCTGAAGCAGCATCTGTTCGCGAAGACGTATCAGCGTTACATTGCCACGCCTCATTGGAGTGATATTCTCCCCTATTTCATCGGCCTGGCGCGCCTGCTGTCGCATGAACTGGTGCTGCCGCTTACCGTGCTGTCACTACCAGGTGCGTTCCTGCAGTATAGGCGCGATCGCAAACTGGCGATGATGCTATTGTCGGTTGTGATCGTCAACTGTGGCCTCAATTTCAATTACCTGATTCCCGATATCACTCCGTACTTCTTGCCATCGCTTCTGATCGCAGTCGTCTGGATTGCGGAACTGCTAAATTGGTTGACGTTGCGGTCACGGATATGGTCAAGCGCGGCTGTCGCATCGGCGCTGGTGACTACGATCATCACGGCAACAGGCAACTTCGCCCGCTGCGACATCAGCGACCGGTACAGCGCCGAACAGTACGCCCAGGACCTATTCGAGCGCGTGCCAGAATGCGGCACCCTATTTTGCGGTTCTGATAATTCCATGTTTCCGACGCTCTATCTTCATTATGCGGAGAACTACCGGCCTGACTGCAAGGTGTATGGTCACTTGCCGACATTAATTCGGTTGCGCGATGATCTCGGGCTGGGGACAACTCCCGGCTTCAATAAGTTTCCCGATCTCATGCGCTACGCCGTGGCACACGTCGAGGCACCGCTGGTGTTTGCGCGCGAACCAATGCAATATGTAAATGATTTCCGCACAATCGTACCGACACTGTTTTCCAGCGGGCTGGTCTATTATCGCGACTCCGGTTCGCAAGTACCACCGAAGAGCATGCACGTCAATTGGCGTGAACCTCCCAAACTGTACGACCAGAAGGAAGCGGTGCTCTATGTCACGTATGATCTGATCAACGGTGAAGAACTGGTCAAGCTTGGTGACCCCGAGGGAGAGCGTCTCTGGGCGCAAGCGGTTGAGATAATACACGCACAGGAGAACTATGCGCTCTGTAACGAACTGGCCGCTTATCTTATCAGGGTGGGGAATTTGCGGCTGGCAAGTAAGACTCTTGAGCAAGGGCTCGCGCTTGGGGAACTGCGATTCGAACAGCGCTTGCGACTCCTCGAAACATTGGGGAGCGTCACATTTGAGTCCGGTGATGAGAAGAAGACAAAGGAGATATTCGAGCAAGTTGAACGCATGGAACCGAATAGTGCGGTTGCAGGATATCATTTGCTGGCGCTGGCGGCCGGTACAGAGATCCGCTCCAACCGCATGAACGACGCCATTGCTACCTACCGCCGGATGCTACAACTGTATCCACAGCAGCGTGATGTCAATTTGCAGCTCGGCAGACTGCTTCTACAGACGGGAGATACCGTCGCAGCCAGAGAGATGTTTGATATCTGCTGTCAGGACAACTACGGGGTCGACGTCATCCACAAACTGCTTAAATAGACGTATCCGATGGGCTGGTCAAAGCTGTTCCTAATTTTCTTGACAGAAGAGGTAAAGAGGTTATATTGCCGCCCGATATATTGGTGAGAGATACTCCCCGGTAGCTCAGTCGGTAGAGCAGCTGACTGTTAATCAGCGGGTCGCTGGTTCAAGTCCGGCCCGGGGAGCTTTTTTTGGGGCAGAGACTGATACCGACGGCTCTAAGGAAGAGTCAAGTCCACCAGAAGCTTCAACCCTTGGGTTCTGCTTTATTACGAGAGGTTCGCAGCACGTTCCGAAGCCGTTCGACGGGAGAGAGAATTGAAATCTCACCAAGGGCGCGAATTCGTACGCGGGCTGTGCTCAGTCGGTAGAGTCCGGCAGTGGCCGGATTAATCAGCGGGTCGCTGGTCGAACGATCCGGCCTTCGACGGATTCAAGTCCGGCCCGGGGAGCTTATTTTGGGGCAGAGACTGATACCGACGGCTCTAAGGAAGAGTCAAGTCCACCAGAAGCTTCAACCCTTGGGTTCTGCTTTATTACGAGAGGTTCGCAACACGTTCGGAAGCCGTTCGACGGGAGAGAGAATTGAAATCTCACCAAGGGCGCGAATTCGTACGCGAGCTGTGCTCAGTCGGTAGAGTCCGGCAGTGGCCGGATTTATCAGCGGGTCGCTGGTCGAACGATCCGGCCCGGGGAGCTTTTGTTGGGGCGCCTATGCGAATTGGCTTCCGCGCAACGACCCCGTGATATAAGGTTTTGAACTTCATTCTGAATTTCCTGCGTCGCAACCTGATGCAAGTGCATCCGTAGAATTCACGTGTGGCGCGGACAGTCCGCGACGAGGTTGATTTGGTGCAAACTATACAGGTGGTCCGAGAGACAGAGATTGAGGCAGCGCGCGAATTATTCCGCGAATACGCCGCTTCTCTTGGTTTTGACCTTTGCTTTCAGCACTTCGACAAAGAGTTGCGGGAACTGCCGGGCGAGTATGCTGCTCCTGACGGATGCCTGCTGTTGGCACACGATGGAGAAAAGGCGTTGGGTTGTGTGGCGCTCAGAAGGATCGATAGGCAGACTTGCGAGATGAAACGACTATACGTGCGACCGGAAGCACGCGGACAAAGACAGGGCAGGAAGTTGGCTGAGGCAATTATTGCCGAAGCTCGTCGGATCGGCTATCATCGCATGTGGCTGGACACGCTGCCCGAAATGGACGGGGCGATTGCTCTTTACCGCGCACTGGGATTCAGAGAGACAGCAGCGTATCGCTACAATCCGATGCCAGGCGCAATCTTCATGGAATTGGAACTCGTGCCAGAAAATGATTCTGCACGATGACAGAAACTGACTCAAGGAGAATATAGTGGCTAGTTTTGTAAATCAAGACCGAAGCGGTTTTGACCTATTTTAGTACCCAATATAGTGGAATCGACGTTGGGATTTTCTGAAACAAAGTCGGCGAGTCATCCCCCAAAGAGCCGATCAATAAACCCCCGTTTGCTAAACCGTTCCACATGGAATGATCGCCTCTGCAGGAAATCGGCAAGAGCGCGATTGCGATCAGCATACTTGGCGCCTTCCAGATATCGGAGCAACTGGCTTTCCACATCGACCAGACTCTGGATCCGTTTCTCCGAGTCGTGGGCAGTCATTCTTTCGCAGAGTTCTCCCAACTGTTGCGTCAATTTCTTGCGATCCCGATCCCGCGTAACCGGATAGAGCGATTCCAGTGACGCTCGCCGATTCTCGCGGATATTCTGACGCACTTCAAAGACGTTGCCCCCAACATAGGGTAGTCGCGAAGTCTCCATTTCCAGCATCATCAACCCAAGCGTAAAAACGTCGGAGCGTCGGTCCGCGTATCCGTCCCGAAGCAATTGCTCGGGGGCCTGATAAACACGCGTATCATAAGGCAATTCCAGACGGGCTGCGTCGCAAAATGCCGCGATGTCGAGCATACCGATATCAGTTAGCCTGACCTCACCGTCGGGAGAGATCAGCACATTCTCCGGCTTGAGATTACGATGCAGTGGCACCAGATTTCCCAGTCCCGGGGACGGACGCACGCCATGGATTTGACTCAGCCCCGCAATGATCTCCATCGCGATCAGTGCCGCCAAATCGGGATGAAATGGCGCATCGCTCTCAATCAACGAACGCAGACTGATCGATTCGACGTATTCGTACTCAAAAATCAGGATGCCATCATGTATGGCCGCGCCGGTCATTCGCAGGAGATGGTCACCCATGTATTGCATCTGTGCCGTTTTCGCGCTCTGGTAGGCCTCGCCGACTCCTGCGAGTTGGCAGACTCGCTTGCGCAAAACCTTTAGCCGCACCGGACGGTTGCCATCGATCCGTTTCGCGCGATACGAGAAACTGATTGGACCTTCCCCGATCAGGTCTTTATCGAGAATATAGTTCTGGAATCGCTCCGGCAGTTGCGGATCGTCCAGCGCCGCGAAGTCGGCGGCATGATATCGGCCGTGATCGTAGTCGGACACAAGTGTTACGATATCAAATCGCGTCTAACGTGGCAAGGATTTTATGGGGGCAGCCCTTGCAGCTGCCAGAGCCGGCATGAGGCTAGGGAGAAAGAAGGGCAACCGAAAGGGTTGCCCTTGTAAACTCTATTCGTCTACTTGCAGCCGTCACACGGCGCGGCGCCGCCGGCAAAGAGGTATTGGAGCAGATAGACTACGTCGCTGACGTCGCATGCGTTATCGCAATTGACATCACCGCCGTGATCGTCAAACGGCGGCAGTCCCTCGCTAAAAATGTAGTTGATAACATAGACTGCATCGGCAATGTTGATGCCGCCCGAACCGTTGAAATCACCGCACTTGATCGCTTCGTGGGTGATGTGAGGAGTGATCGATGTATTGTGCCAGTCGGTGGTTTCGACATACTCAAGTTCGCCTGTACCCTGATATGTGAACCAGACACCATTACCGTATGGCTGGCTGGGATCACCCAGAATCAATACTCGTGTGTACGTGCCGTCATAGTTTGCCTGCTGTGACCAACCGCCCCCCGAGAGAAGAAATGTTGGCGTTACATTCCCCCTTATGAGCATAAACGCACCCGCAAGCGGTACACTGCAGTTCACAACCACTTTGTGATTAGTCGAATCCTGCTGGAAGTTGGCGTAGACATCTGCCCCAACTGCTTGCTTGTGGAAAGGCTGGGCATCACCAATGATGATCCGATACAGGTAGACCAAATCCTGATACGTCAGGACTATGCCGTCGGCATTCACATCGGAAGTGGCTATCGCTGCTTCGCGATTACTGGCGGGGAAAGCATCTATGCCTACCAAGAAGTACTGGGTGAAAATAACCGCATCGGCGATCTCATAAGATATGCCGTTCAGGTTGAGATCGCCGCGAGCGTCAATCGTATCTGGCGGCCAGATATAGACTCCTCCATCGGCAAACGAGACCAAGCGAGCGGGCGTTCGCCCGTCCCCAGTAGTCAAACAGCTGTCGGGAGCGCCCTGATAGGTTCCTAGAGCCAGCGGCGGCGGAAAGGGTCCCCCCCCCCGATCAAAGACTTCATTCGAGTAAAGGACGGAATCGTTGGCTACCGAAGAGAAAGTATTGTCGAGGCAGTCGTTCCAATAGAATCTGAGGGGCGTACCCTCTGCCCATAAATATGCCGAATCACCTGATACCAGGAACCTCATTTTCGCCAATTGACCTGCTTTTCCCGCCAGATAACTGCTGGGATGGGGGGAGCCGTTGTCCAGATCGGCAACCGCCACAAGTCGTATGGCATTTCTATCGGGAAGCAGCGGTCCCTGTTGATATTGGAAGGACTCCCAGCCGCAGGAGTCGAGCAGCGCCCCTTGCGTTATTCCGATGAAGGTCAGCGCGACAGGGTCATAAGTAATAAGGAGATTGAAACTCCCAAAAGATTGCTGAGAAGCACTGTCCTCATAAATATAAACCTCAGTGTTGACTTGCGACCCGACAGATACTCCACCGGCGCCGCCGGCGTAAATGACTGCATTTGGGTACCCGTATTGGGCCAGTGCGGTGGCGGAGCCGATGAACAGCGTCGCCAACAAAAGTCCGATGACGGCAACCGCTTCTGCTACGCTTCTTCGACGATGGGAACTATGTTTGGACATGAAACCTCCTATGTATGGGCCTTGCCGGAGCAGACCGGTGGGTCTGCCCCTGCAAACTCCATTCATTTATTTGCAGTTTTCACACGGCGCGGGGCCGCCGGAAAAGATATATGCCAGCAGATAGACTATATCGCTGATGTTGCATGTGTTATCGCAATTGACATCACCGCCGTGGATGTCAACCGGCAGGAATCCCCCGCTGAAGACATACCTGATGACATAGATTGCGTCGGCAATGTTGATGCTACCGGAACCGTCGAAATCACCGCAATTGATCGCTTGGTGGGTGATGTGAGCAGTGATCGATGTATTGTGCCAGTCGGTGGTCTCGACATACTCAAGTTTTCCCGTGCCCTGATATGTGAACCAGACACCATTGCCGTAAGGGTGTTCGGGACTGCCCAGAATCAGTATTCGTGTGTAAGTACCGTCATAGAATGCCTGCTCCGACCAAACCCCCTGGATGAGAAATGTCGGCGTTACATTCCCCCTTATGAGCATAAACGCGCCCGCAAGCGGTACACTGCAGTTCACAACCACTTTGTGATTAGTCGAATCCTGCTGGAAATAGGCGTCTACGCTTGCCCCAACTGCGCGCTTGGGAAAAGGCAGGGCATCGCCAATAATGATCCGAGTCAGGTATACTAAGTCCTGATAAGTCAGGACTTTGCCGTCGGCATTGACATCGGAAGCGGCAACAGATTCTTGGACACGATTGCCGAAGGCGCTGAGCCCCTCAAAGAAGTACTGGGTGAAAATGACCTGGTCGGCGATCTCATTAGCAATACCGTTCAGGTTGAGATCGCCGCGAGCGTTGATAGGTTCTATGCAGACTATATCAACACCACCATTGTAAAAATCCACGGCTGTATCAGGCTGACTGCCTAAATGGTTCAAACAATCGGGGCTGCCTTCAATCCCCTGCCAGCCACCGTAACCGGGCTGGCCGGTAACGTCATTATGAAAGAAGGAATTGTAAACTCTGTGACTGACATAAAGAGTGTCTCCGCTGATTGACGAAAGAGTGTTGTCGCCGCAATCCAGCCAGTAGAAACTTATTGGATAGAAAAGGCAGTTATAGATCGAATCACTTGCAACCAGAAAGTTCAACGTCGATACTACGCCCGACACGCCTGAGAAGAAACAGCTTGGATGGATGTCGCCGTTGTTTGTTTCGGCAACTGCCACAAGGCGTACAAGTCCGGTAGGACAGGGACCGCTACAGTTGCCATCCCCGCCAAATCGATAGGTGAAGTATTCCCAACCGCAGGTGCCAATCAATGGTCCGGGTATTGCTTCTTGGAGGGTCAACGCGGACGCGTCGTAGGCGATCAAGAGATCAAATCCCCCGAAACCGCGCAAACTTGCGGAGTTGTCAAGTGTGATGTGGACGTCTGCGTAATGTCCCGGCAAACCGAGGTCGACTTCGCTGATGCGAACAGCAGTGTTGCCTGCTTTTGCCGGCGCGACGGCGAATCCGGTTGCCAGTATCGCCAGCAAAAGTGCGAGGACAGCGCGTTGTGCTGTCATGGTACTACAAAAAAGGGAGCCACGTTTAGACATAAAACCTCCTCTGGTTAGGGTTCCTCCCTATAGGTGTTTGTCTAAAACGTTAGCGAAGAGTCGATCTGGTGCGAACCTTCAATATTAAGTAAGTTACAGGCGTTGTTCTGTCATTCGTAACAACGCTGCAATATAGTGGAAAACTGGAGGTCATGTCAAGGGAAAACTTGACTGTCCGCACACATTTGTGTGGCCAATCCTCCAATCATTCGTGCGATGATTCAGCAACCCAAGAAAGAGGCAGGAGTCGATATCTACTGCCACATATCAAACCAATCAGGATCTGATCCATCTGAGCGTGCTAAATGTCTCCTCGCAGTTCGGGGATGTTGTCTTCCATCTGGGCATATATATCCTGCACTTCATCCGCCAGCAACTCCAGCCTGTCGGCTTCGGCCTCAGGACGATCCGCCCTGGCCTCTATCATCGGCGCTGACTGAGATGCAACCGTCAAGACTGTACTTCTCTCGTCCCGACACAAGTATTACCGGCAGGTCAGGGGAAAATTCCTTGAGTTGCGTCAAAAGCTCAAAACCCTCCATCTCGGGCATACCGACATCTGAAAGCACAAGTCCAATATTGTTCTTCTTGATGACATCCAAACCTTCCTTACCATCCTGCGCGCTCACTGCATGCCATCCATCTCGATTCAAGATTCGAACACGCAAATCCCGCATGAGGCTTTCATCATCCACGACCAGAAGTACAGCGGGGTCTCTGTCCAGCACGGCTTTAATCTTAGCAACGAGCACCGACTCGCTGACCGGCTTGACGACAAAGTCGGCGATCCCGAGACTCTTTCCGGTGACGATGGGCTCCTGGTCGCCCAGGGCGGTGCACAGAATGACAGGGATGCGGACAATCGCTTGTCGATGCGCAGTTGCCGAAGAAACGTGAACCCGTCGATGTTCGGCATCATTGGCCTAGTCGTTATCGTCCAACCGCAAGGGCTTCCTGATCGACGGATTAGGATCAACGAAACAGTTGCGAATTTGTTTCTCCCAAAGCCGTCAGATCCACAGAGCACTCCGGGGTGACCTTGGGTGCCACAACCAAACGTTCTACTAACTGGGGGTGGAGAATACTATTGGAGTGAGGCGCTACAAAGATGGGTGGCCGTCAGGTCACACGCTCCGCTAAGCATTTGATATTGTTGAAGTATTGGTGAAAGGCGGGGCGCAAGACCCGACGGAACGGGGAAAACCCCGATGTCCTGAGCCAAAAAGCTCCGCTTGGGGGTCGTCCACGGAAAACCCCACAGCCTGAAACCAAAATCACACGATTACTAATCCCAAAGTAGATTACTGATTTCCCTCAAAATCAATACTCGGACAAGCTGCTAGTCAGAAGGATGATGGTTTCACGATACGGAGAAAGTACCGGTGTGAAGTATCCTGCTTCTGCAACCACTTCACGTCAGCACTCATCTGCATCATCCGGAGACGCAAACAAATTCGTCTGAACGGGTTGATGGGCTCGTTTGCGAAATTTGGCCGATTCCAGTGTTTCACGCAATGTGGATGTTCTATCGCCACTGTCGTACGTAAGTGACAGTGCTCCCATCTCCAGTAACCGCTGATTACCTGCGGCGACGTCAACGCCATCGCGCACGAATAGCGGTGTCCAATTATGCCTCAGATTCTCTACTGCGCCGGCCCAAGTACCCCCTTCGGCGACGGCGGCGGAGACTACCAGCGACCAGTCGGCAAGAGCATAGATGCATTTGTTTCGTCCCATCGCATTGCCGATACTGAAACCGACATCGGGACGAAACGGCGTGACCAGAGTCAATCGTCCCTGTTCAAGAGGTGTCCGATACTTGTCCGCGAATGCTTCTCTTCCCAAACTGTCAGCCAAAACTCCCACAGCGCTACCGCCGGCATCGAGACCCGACAACATCGCCTCACGGTCGATACCACGAGCACCCCCTGAGACAATCTGGATATTCTCCTGCGCGCAGGCAGAGGCAATTAGGCGCGTAAATTCAAGTGCAGTCTCATCGGCGTCTCGCGAACCGACTATCGCCAGACCACCGCAGTCGAGCAGCGCCTTCTCGCCGACACCGAACAGCAGTGGAGGTGTCGCCTTACCAAGCCGCGACAGCAAACGCTGCGGATAAGCCGTATCGGTTTGTCCCAAGACCCATATCTCCGATTCTCGCCACTGTTCCAACCCTGTCGTCAACTCGGAATGTTGTGATAACAGCGTGTCCAACCGAAGATCCGTAATCCCTTGCAGTACCGAGGGGGGCAATTGGGCTCGAACTTCTCGCTCCCGTATCTGGGCAGGGCTAAAGCCCAGACCGTTCAACCAGAGCAGTAAGCGATTGTACTCGCCGGGACTAAGCGGTTTTGCTTTGTCACGGGATTCTTCACCAAACACACAGCAGAGCAAGAGCGCGATTTGCGTCTCCTCGCTTACGGAATAAGCATCAGTAGACATATATATTCACTCCGCCGTGGTAACCGCCAACGCAAACGGGAAGACCGGACCGCTGCCTGCTTGTCGCAGAAGCGCCGCCACCACCGTCATCGTCCAGCGGGAATCAACCGTGTCATCAACTAACAATACGGGTTCGTGTTTTACAAGTGCGTCATCGATTCTGAAAGCGCCGTCAAGATTGTGAGCTTGCTGAAAGCTGTTGCTGCGAAGCTTCTGCGCTTCCGTCGGATGCGCCTTAATAATACACGGAACAAATGGCAACCGCAGTTCGCGCGCTAACCGTAGCGCGAAATCCGGTACCAATGTACGGTTGTTAAGCGAAGGAACGCACGTGACCCATTTGGGAAACGGCCTGGGCTGCCAGTTTATGCGGATCAGGTCAAAGGAAGCGTTTACCAATTCGTCATCGAAGAGACAGTCCAGTTGTTTGCCACGTCGTACTTTCTCACCCCAACCGGCATCACCCCAGCGGCACAGGGCCCGTCCTTCTTCCATGTTTAGTGTGGCGGAGATGGAACCTTTGAAATCGTGTTCGACGAAGGCGCCGATCGGCCAGCGTTTGCGAGGCTCGATCCGCTGAGGGCAGTGTTGTAGAAATCGCAACGCCTCGGTCACCAGTGTTTCAGAGCAACTCTCGGACAAGAGCGGTTGCCCGATGCAGTTGGCGCACCGCCCGCAGGGACGCGTGTCGGGATCGTCCAACTCCCGCTTCAGAAACGCCATCAAGCATTCTTGTGTACGCATGTACTCGCGCATCCGCGTCTGTTCGGCTCGCTTGATCTGCAACAGTTGCGTCGCGCGCAAAGTATCGTAACAGTACTTCACTTCTTGAAGGCGCCAACGGGTATCGATTTTCACTATCGGTGCCGGCGACTCCACCGCCAATAGTGACACGACTTTATCAATTTCGCTGCGACGGATATTGATTTGGGCCTCAATTTCGGAAACGGTCAGTCCGGCCGAAGCGCGTTTTAGAACGTCGAGCACTTGTCCCACATGCTCGATGGAGGGCATCGCCGAGCGGATGAAGTAGTCGATGATTTCGTCATCTTCAGCGCCACAGAGCAAGATTCCAAACGCTATTTGCACGGCCCGCCCGGCACGTCCCACCTGCTGGTAATAGTGTATAGCTGAGCCGGGACGTTGAAAATGAATTACAAAACCGATATCCGGCTTGTCAAAACCCATTCCCAAAGCCGATGTCGCCACCAGCGCCTTGATTTCGTTATTCAGCAACTGTTGTTCCAACTCCTTCCGCTGTTCAGTCTCCAGCGCGCCCCAGTATGCGTGAGCGTTGATGTGCCGCATTTGCAGCCATTTTGCCACCCGGCGGGCGTCCTCGATCGTAAGCGTATAAATGATGCCGCTGCCGGGGAGCGGCGGCAGGTGCTCAGCGAGCCATGCCAACCGCATTGCCTGGCTGGGAAGAACAATGTTTTGCAGACGAAGGCTTTCTCGTTCCAGCGGCCCGCGTTGGATCACCAGACCGGATGCCAACTGAGTGATTATGTCCTCTACAACTCGGTTGTTGGCCGTCGCCGTTGTTGCCAAAATCGGAAGACTCCTTGGCATAGCTTTTAGCACATTCGGAATGCGGCGATAATCGGGCCGAAAGTCATGCCCCCAATCCGATATGCAATGCGCTTCATCGACAACGAAAAGACCGGCCTTGCTCGCCAGCGGCGCCAGCACCCGTACGCAGAAGTTGTTATTGGCAAGGCGCTCCGGTGAGACCAGCAGAATATCAACTCTGCCGGCAGCCAGCTCCTGCTGTACTTGACCCCACTCGTCAGCATTGCTCGAATTGATTGTAGCCGCGCGCAAACCCATCCGCTCCGCCGCCAGAATCTGGTTACGCATTAGCGCCAGTAATGGTGAGACCAGTACCGTCGCACCGGCGCCGTCGTCGCGCAGAAGACGGGTTGCCAGAAAATAGACGATGCTCTTTCCCCAGCCGGTGCGTTGCACAACCAGCAGTCGAGAGTTGCGATAAACCAGTAGGTGAATCGCTTCCCATTGTCCTTCTCGAAACAGAGCTTGAGAGTCGCCCAGCGCCAAACGCAGCAACTTTAGGGCATGTTCGTACGCATCACCGTTCATCGTGATTGCCTCCCCGATGTTTCCACAGTGTTTACCGGCGGCAGGTAAGATCTGGCGCCTGCGCCGAGTTGTCCGTTTGACTCAAGGGTTCAGGACAGCGTCGAAGCATAAGGTATCGATCTTGTTCTCTTGACGCAAGCGCGTAATGAAAACCCCGACTTTTTTGGGCCGATGACTACTGCTGCAAGCGTTTGAATTCGTGCGCGGTGGCAAACCCTTCTCTGCCAGGGAACTCCATCACCTATTCCTCCAAAACTTTTCTTGCCTTCCCGCGTAGGCTTCCGTGTATATTCTGGTAGGAAGTAAATCAAAGCCGAATGATTGACGAACATAGAGATAGACAGGAGGGAACCATGACGGACAGATTTGATGACAAGCGGATCAATGAAGCGCTTGAGTTGCTCAATGAAGTAGCGCGCGACAAGAAGGTGGAACTGCAAGGAATGGTCTCGAACAAGTATGGCGAATTGAGATCGGCTATCGGCAGTGTTGCCGGCAAATTGCAACATGATGTTGTCGAAACTTATCACCGTGGCACGGAGAAAGCCAAGGAGCTGGCATCCGAGGTTGACGAAAGCGTTCACAAAAATCCGTGGCCGTATCTCGGTGGCACGGCGCTGGGATTCTTGATTCTCGGCTATTTCCTCGGTAGATCAAAAAAGTAGTGGGTCGCAATCGATTTGTGGGCGGCGGAGGTTTCCATCCGCCGCTCTTGAATCCCAGTAAGAGAATAAGATGATTTCTATCCCGAATTTTGTCAGAGACTTGATCGAATCCTATGTCAGGACTATTATCGACCTACTTAAGATCGAGGCCGCCATCGCTTACTTGAAGGTCCTTAAGGGCACGCGGCGCTTTGTCATCGTGACGATGCTGCTGTTTTTCTTTGTCGTTGTGCTTGGTTGCGGCTTCCTGCTGATACCGATAGCGTTACTGCTCTTTATGCCTTGGGCTCCCGAAACCAAAGCGATCGTCGGCATCAGCATCGGCGCAGCTTATGTCTTGATCCCGATCATCGTTATTTCGATGTTGCTCTCGGAAAAGCGGTGGATAAGATGGTCGGGCGTAGGGAAGTTGATCAGCAAAACAAGTTCCCGCAAGAATTGACGGGGATCACCTCTCTGAGCGATGGAACAAGTGTATCGCCGCATATCAGCTTGAATCAGGAAATCTCCTCACATCGGTAATGGCATGTCGAGATGCCATGTACGACATACCCGTCAATGCCAGAGATTTTCCTGTTGCCTAAGGATTTCCCACAAGACATATTCGGTCGATGCAACGGCGAAGTTCGGGTGCCACACTTGGTGACATATGATTAAGCAAGTAAGTGTTCGCTATTTTAAGCGGTTCAAGGATGAAGTATTCGACGTCGACGGAAATGTCGTGCTGGCTGGGCCCAATAACAGCGGCAAATCCACCCTGCTTCAAGCTATAGCTGTCTGGAACTTGGCCCTTACAAAATGGCTTGCCGAAAAAGCCCCGGAAACGGGTTCCAAGGCCAAGAAATGGGCTGGTGTAGCAATCACTCGCAAGGACTTCACAGCCATTCCGCTCAGAGAGATGAAGCTCCTCTGGACGGATTGCGCTACGTCATTATTCAAAGAGGAACTGGAGGCGGGTCAGAAACTGGGGACGCCTCGCAAGCTTGAAATCGCCGTCTCTGCCCGCATGGGTTCACACGAGTGGGAACTACCATTCCAGTTTAGATACAGTTCCGAGGAACTCGTGTATGCTAGCCCATCTCCCAGTCTCCTAGATAATTGGGCAATCAATTCGGCAAGAGAGTTGCGGATAGTGCATATTCCTCCCTTTTCGGGTATTGGCGTCGAGGAGACACGCTACGACAAGGCTTACCAGGATCTATTAATCGGTCAAGGCAAGCCCGGGGAAGTTCTGCGAAACCTTCTATGGGAAATATATAAGCAGGACAGGGACAAATGGAAACGCCTATGTGGGGATATCAAGGACATCTTCTCATATGAGCTTGTGCCACCACAATATGAGGGAAAACCGTTTATTCTTTGCCAGTATGTTCCGGACAGACCAGTTATGTTACGCGAAAGGGGTAACCCGAAACTAGATATCTCTTCGGCCGGCAGTGGTTTCCTCCAAGTGTTGATGCTCCTTGGTTTCTTCTATGCGCGACCAGCTACGGTCCTGCTGCTTGATGAGCCCGATGCCCATCTGCACGTTATCCTGCAGGGGCAGATATACGACCGACTCCGCGAAGTGGCCGGCCAACAGAAGGCGCAGTTGATGATCGCAACACATTCGGAGGTATTGATCGACAACACACCAGCCGACAAGATTCTCACATTCTTCCGGCGCCCACATCGACTGGAGCAAGATTGGCAGAGGGATCAGGTCAGAGAGGCGCTTAAGCGTCTGACGAGTCTCGAAATCGTGAGCGCCGACCAGTCATCTGGAATTCTTTACACTGAGAACGAAAGCGACTTGAAGATCATGCGGGAGTGGGCGTCTGTCCTCAGCCATGAGGCGCTTACGTTCCTTAAGGAACCATTTTGGCGACCCAATCACGGCAGAAATCCGAAGGAGGCTGGAGGCCATTTCTTCGCGCTTAAGGCGATCAAGCCGGAGATCAGAGGAATGCTCTTGCTCGATGGCGACAACCGCAGCCTTTCGGATCATGAAGTCTCCACCGAAGGCCTTTTCATTGCCCGTTGGAAGCGTTACGAAATCGAGAGTTACCTGATACACCCTGCGGCACTTGAACGATACATACTCTCTTGTCACGGCGATCTTTTCAACCAGCCAGACCCGAACGGCGGGCGAGAATTCCTGCGCGGAGAGTTGCCTCCGGCGGTGATAACGAATCCCTTAGCAGACCATGACTTCCTCAACAACGTGGCTGTCAGCAAGACTTTGCTCCCGAGATACTTCGAGCGATGCAGAGTTTCATTGTCCAGGGGAGATTACTACTTGATTGCGAGACAGATGCTTCCCGAAGAAATTCCCAATGAAGTTGTCGAGAAACTGGACTTGATTCTGGCGGAGGTCGCAACAGCCTTGTAGCATAGTCAGTGCTTGCCGACGGTGGATGTCTCGCCACTTGACATTTGCCAACAGGTCGACTAATATGTCCCCTACATGAACAACAATGACACCGACAATCGCCTGATCTTCCTCACTCCCGCCGGAGCCGCCATTGCATTTATCAGCTTTTTTCTGCCCTGGATTCAAATTTCGTGCCTCGGTAAGTCAAGCTACTCCGGTATGGATTTTGGCGGCATCTATTGGATTGTTCTGTCGATGTCCTTGGCGATCTTCGGTGCGTTCTTCCTGCTTCGCAAACTGAAGCGTCTCGCCTTGCTCAAGCTAGTCACAATTGCCGCGACAATCATTGCTTGCGGAGTTATTATATACGGTTGTATCACGATCGCAGGTGGCAAGAGAGTACTTCTTTTCCGCTTCGGTCCGGATAGTGTTCATCTCAAGATCCACATGGGCGGTTATGGCACTCTGCTCGGATACTTGTTGGCCATTCTTGGCGTAACTTGGCGACATCTCAAAGAAGTGTCCCGAGCTTTGCCAATGAAATATATGAGCAGAACTCGAAAGCAAGTTAGTTGAACAAAATCGATGGTTGATTACGTAAAACCCTGAAGATGTACCGCCTATCAAGTCCACAGTACGGCAATCGCCACGATTGGCAACTCCAACCGGGAGCGTATATCGTCGGTAGAGATGCGCAAGTCGATCTGGTGGTCAATGATGCCACGGTGTCACGCCGGCACGCGCAGCTTGATATTGCCGCTAACGGTAAGATTCGGCTCACCGATCTCAACAGCCTCAACGGCACGCTGGTTAATGATCGCAAGATCACCGGCTCGGTTGATGTCAAGGTCGGCGATGCGATTACCTTTGGCACCGTTGGTTTCTTGATCTCATCCAGCGAGACAACCATTCCCAAACCGGAAGTTGCCGTGACCGATGGGGTCGAGAGCTACACGTCTATGTCCTCGCTGCCAATTGATGAAGCCTTGCAGCCGCTGGCGTTGAAGGACTACACCAACCCGCGGATCTTCAAGGCGATTTCTGACATGGCCAAAATGCTAATCCTTCCGCAGAGCGCTGATGAAATGTTCAGTGAATCCCTTTCTCTGCTGCAGGACATTGTTCATGCCGAGCGTGCCGCGGTGTTTCTGGCGCGTGAAGGCAGCGAGACCCTCACCTTGGTGACTTATCGGTTGTCCGATCAGAAGAGCTCCGATTCGTTTGCGATCTCGCGCTCGATCGTGCGAGAAGTGCTCGATAAGAAAATGGCCGTACTCTTTTCCGATTTGATTTCCGATGAACGCTTCGCCAAGCAGGAATCGATTGTCGTCTCCGGAATTCGTTCGGCAATGGCCGTACCATTGATCAATGAACAAAAGGTGCTGGGAATTCTCTATACCGATACGGCCGATCCGTGGCAGCGTTTTGATGAAGAGTCTCTCAAAATCACAGCCACTTTTGGCAATATCCTTGCCGCCAAGATCATCAACCAAGGTTTGCTCAAGGAGCGTCAGGAGAAAGAAGCTCTTGAATCCGAGTTGCGCATCGCCTCGCAGATTCAGGAGGAACTGATGCCCAAGGTGCTGCCGGTGGTTCCCGGGTACGCTTTTCACGCTTTCCAAATGCAGTGCAAGATGGTTGGTGGCGATCTTTATGACGCCGCTCTACTGCGAGACGGTCGAGTGTTGATCCTGCTGGCTGATGTGTCCGGCAAAGGCATGGGCGCTGCGCTGCTGGCATCCAACATTTTGTCGGCATTTCGCATGTTGCGAGGCAATTTCGATTTCGATGTTGCCGAAGCGACAACGCGGGTCAACGCGCAACTGCACGGCTCTAGCCGCTCCGGTGATTTCGCGACCGCCTTTCTGGCTGTGCTTGACGCGAACAATCACACACTCACGTATGTCAATGCCGGCCACAACTCGCCGCTCTTGGTGCGCAACGAAGGCAAAATCGAATATATCGAAGCCACCGGCATGCCGATCGGCGTGTTTGATGGTGTAGATTGGGAAGCTCGGACAGTCACGCTTGCTGCCGGCGATCGTCTGTTAGTCTTTACTGATGGCATCCCCGAAGCAATGAATGCCACTGAAGATTTCTATTCCGACGAACGCCTCGAAAAATTCACGGTCGACCATCGCACCGAACCACCAGATGCTTTTGCAACTGCCCTAATCCACGACGTTTCCAACTTCGTCGGCGACGCCCCCCGCAGCGACGACATTACCCTGATGCTGTTGCAACGGGAACTGTAGCCCTTCTATTGGGACTCTTGAAAAACCTCTAAATTGTCATTGCGAAGAGTCAGGGCGGGATAGAGAGGGGAGGGGAATGACGGCGAAGCAATCCGCGCACCTGCATTGCGACCCGTTCGCCCTGAGCTTGTCGAAGGGCAACAGGCGTCCGTTCATCCTTCGACAAGCTCAGGACGAACGGACTAAGGATACTGGAGGGCGTAAATCGAGATTGCTTCGTCGTGCGCCACGCCCTGCATCACCTCCCCGCACTCCTCGCAATGACACTGTCTGACCTTTTTCAACAGTCCCTATTGTAGCAGGCAATCAACATGCGTCGATCTCAGGGGCAGGGAGCATTGCATGTTTTGGCAACTAATGCAAAAACAACCCGTATATTCAAAGTGGTGAGTGAACCCGTCATCCAAGTCGAGCACCTGCGTAAGGTCTATGGTCCTACCGTTGCGGTGGACGATGTATCCTTTGAAGTCTACCAAGGGGAAATTTTCGGCATGGTTGGTACCAACGGCGCCGGCAAGACCACGTCCATCGAATGCATCGAGGGTTTGCGGCAACAAGATCGTGGTTCAATCCGTGTGTTTGGCGCCGATCCCCAGAAGGAAATTCACGACATCAGGCGCAAAGTCGGTGTGCAGTTGCAGGAATCACAATTACAGCCGCGCCTCAAGGTCTGGGAAGCGCTCGATCTGTTTGCCTCGTTTTATGAATCGCCGCTCGACTGGGAAAAGCTGCTTGAGCAATTGGGCCTGACCGACAAACGAAACACGGCCTTTGCCGCACTGTCCGGAGGACAGAAGCAGCGACTGCAAATCGCGCTGGCGCTGATCAACGACCCGCAGTTGGTCTTCTTCGATGAACTCACTACCGGCCTCGACCCGCAGGCACGCCGTGCCATGTGGGACTTGATTCGCTCAGTGCGTGACGACGGCAAAACGATCTTTCTCACGACCCATTTTATGGACGAAGCCGAGCGTCTCTGCGACCGCGTGGCCATCATGGACAAGGGCAAGATCATCGCTCTCGACACGCCGGAAAATCTGATTCAATCGCTCGGTGTCGAAAGCCGGGTCGTGTTCACGCTGAAAGAGCCGCATGACATCGCTTGTTGCCGCAGTCTGTCGGGAGTCACTCTCGTCGAGCAGAACGGCGACCGCGTTTTGGTACAAGGCAAGGGAGACATGCTGGTTGTTGAAGTCGTCACCGCTCTGGCGAAAGAGGGGATACGTTTTTCCGATTTACGCACCGAACAACCGAATCTCGAAGACGTTTTTCTGGCTGTGACCGGCCACGAAATGAAGGATTGACACCATGCGCGGATTCTGGAAACTGGCTTTTGTCGAATTCAAACTCTTCCTGCGCGAACCGTCGGCAGCTTTTTTTACACTTGTTTTTCCTCTAATGATGCTGTTCCTCTTCGGCGCCGTTTTCGGCAACAAGCCGCAGTTCTTCGGCAATAGCTTCGGCACCGTCGACCTGTCAGTACCTGCATACACGGCAATGATCATCGCAACCACCGGCTTGGTGTCGCTGACGGTTACCATCGCCGCGGCACGGGAACTTGGAGTTTTGCGCCGATTCCACACCACGCCTTTAACCCCAACAGCCATACTCACGTCGCAGGTGCTGGTGCTGTTTATCATGACTACCCTCGGGATGGTGCTTCTGCTTATTGCCGCGAAAATCACGTACGGACTACGCTTCAATGGCAATGTGCTCTCCGTGATTCTCGGCTTTCTGCTATCAAGTTGCAGCTTCTTCGCGTTGGGCTTTGTGCTGGCAAGCATCTCCAGAACCGCTCGCAGTGCGCAGGTCATGGTGATGGCACTCTACTATCCGATGCTGTTTCTTTCGGGCGCAGCCATTCCCAAATGGGTATTGCCGGAAGCGGTTCGCACCTATGGCCAAATCCTTCCGCTGACTCACGTGGTCAATCTTCTTACCGGACTCTGGCTCGGCGAACCTTGGGGCAATCATCTCAAGGAAGTAGCAGTTCTTTTGGTCATGATGGTGGTTGGGCTGGTCGTATCTGCCAAGACCTTCCGCTGGGAATAGTCTCTCTTCGTCGTTTCGAGAACTCTCTAAGAATTGGTGGCGGCTCCGAAATCCGCAAAGCCGATAGGGTTTCCCATGAAGCCTCGGTGGGTTAGATCGGACAATTGTCGTTGTCGAAAAAACAGGGCTAACCGCTCAAGTTTCTGTCGATCCACACGATAATTGAAGAGTCAACGTGGTGAGACGCGATATTCTTTCAATTGTTTTTGTTGACGCCAAGAGTGCCTATCTTTACGTTTTGGTAGAAGCGGTTCGATGGTTG
>Ga0209777_10002856_pt1 | contig 22071 bp, 17 predicted proteins | sample FrelakmetHBP12HB_FD_187147 | JGI IMG/M metagenome (GOLD analysis project Ga0209777, IMG submission 187147) | Freshwater lake sediment microbial communities from the University of Notre Dame, USA, for methane emissions studies -HBP12 HB (SPAdes)... | ecosystem: Environmental > Aquatic >...
AGCAGAATGCCGGCAACTTACCGAGTAGATCTCCGCATGGACAAGGATTTCTATCTGGACAAGAACAACTTGTCCAAAATGCGACTCTTTGTTGAGATCAACAATCTCTTCGACCGACGCAACGTGACCAACGTCTACACACGAACCGGTCTGCCCAATGATGATGGTTATATTTACGAAACGTCAGCGAACTCACAGGAACCGGCGGTTGTGGAGAATCTCAATCGGTTACATCGTCTGCTGGCCAAGAACCCGCAGTACTATGACGATCCGATGAGTATTCAGTGGGGGTTGGAATGGATGTTCTAAGGTGTCAGCTTGGGTCGGCAGAAACCGCACCCAGACAGACCATTGTTGATTCGGAGGAATCCTCATGAGTGTCAGACTCTTGTTGATTGAAGCGGCTTTGATCGCCACGCTAGCCTGCATTAGCGGGCCGACGGCGGTTGCGGCGCCGCAGAAAACCTTGTTGCCGCCGCCAGAAATACAAGATTTTGTGATCCAGGATAAGGGTAATATTGCCACGACCATATCCAATTGGGGCGCTATTGGCGGGCAGAGGGAATACGGTCGTCCCTCCGGCGAATGGCCGAAGGGTTCGGGCCACAATTATATTGGGGAAATGAAGTACTGGATGGGAGCGACACGTGTCAGTCGTGATACTTTGCTTGCCAACTCAGAGGATGATTTTGCGCCCATTCCGTCACTGATTTCGGGGACGGAGTCTTACCAGATTCGGCTTTCAACCGATACAACACGTTTTGATTACAATCCATTGGATACCGTTGGCGCCGGTGTTGGTCGACCGGCTAACGGCTGGCGCGTATGGAATCCGGAAACGCGGCTATGGGATTACAACCGCGTTTGGGACAATCAGACGCAGACAATGGTTCCCGGTGGCGCCGCTTCACTGCAGGAAAGCTTCTATCGTTTTGACGATGCCGAGCTTGGAGTGCCACTTCTGGGAATAGAGATGACCCAAACCGTCTATCAGTGGAATTATAGCTACAATCAGGATTACCTTTTCGTCGTCCTGGAGATAACAAATAGAAGCGAATACGACTACACGGACTTTGCCTTCGGGCTTTATTGCGATTACGATGTTGGCGGTCCTGATGGAACCGGCGAAAATGGACGTCTTGGCGATCTCGTGAAGATGGATAGCTCGTTGAACCTTGCTTGGACTTATGACGCCGACGGCTACGATCCGGGTTGGGGTCCTACGGTCACGACCGGTATCATGGGAACTCGCTACATAGAAACGCCTGACAATATCGGAATGACGGCGTTTCGTACCGGTCACTGGGAGGAAGTCCCGACACAGGATCCGCAACGTTATGCTTTTATCGCCGCGCACCAATTTGATCCGCCGTTACCTCCGGGGGATCAGTACTATGTGCAGTGCACATCCGGCATTAATCTTAACAGTGGGAAGACTATTCGCATCGGGTATGCGATCATTGCCGGCTATGATGAAGCCGATTTTCGACACAAGGCACAAATGGCGCAGGCCGTTTACAATAACCACTTCCTCGGGCCGGAACCGCCGAAACCGTCTCAGTTAACCGTGTTGTCAGGCGACAAACAGGCGCGGTTATCCTGGAATCGCAACGCTGAAGCGAGTGTCGATCCGATGAGTAATTTGCTCGATTTTGCGGGCTACAAGATCTACCGTTCAGACGATCAGGGAGCGACCTGGGGCAAACTGGAGCGTCATCCAGACGGCAGTGTCGGACCGGACTATAAGCCGCTGGCAATTTGGCGCGTCGATAGTCTATCTGAGCCGATACCGCACACCTATGTCGACACAGCACTGACCAATGGATTCGAGTACTGGTACTCTGTCGTCGGGTTCGACAAGGGAGATACGGCAGCCGGCGTCGGAATGTTACAAACTGCCTATGGCACGCCGGCGGGCGATATCAACGCCGTCTCGGTGATTCCTCGCACCAATCCCGCAGGCTACTATGAGATACAGAAGACGCTAGTACACACATTCACGGGCGCAGGTCAGAGGTCGGGCGGTAAGCTGGCCGCCGAACTGTTTGATCCGGCGCAACTAACCGGTCAGGAGTATGAAGTCGGATTTGCGGAAACGCCACTGGCGACAACTTGGCACGTTGTAAATACGACGACCGGAGATACACTGGCAAAAGATTTGACCGATCAAACCGGCGTTGTCGCATCGGCTCCGCTTGTTGACGGGGTCAGATTGCTTCTCACCAACGGCGAGCGTCTACCGGCACGGTATGCGCAGGTTTCTATTGGCAGCGGTAGTGACACGACTCTGCATCTCGGTAAGAGCTACGGCACAACCGCAAGCGTATTCGGACTGCCGTTGGGAGGCGACATTCATTTTCGTTCGACATATCAGGTACGCTTTACTGCGAGCGGCTCGGAGGGATATTCTATCTATGATGATGTCACTCCGATTCAACTACCGTTCGCAATTTGGAATACTACCACGAACCAACAGGTTATTGCCGAAATTTACCATCAAGATCAGCAGAATCCAGCATGGAATCCGCGCAATCGCGACTATGTCGTCGTGGTCGACTATCCTTATGATGGATCGGCTCACCCGGAAGCCTTCCCATACTATGACACTTGGTTCTTCCGCTTTGCAGTTTCCGACACCAATTACCATGTCGGCGACATTTTCCAGGTCGATGGGGCGCCGGTGAACGGTTCTGGCGACAAGTTCGTCTTTAAGTCACCCGGTGTCAATCACACAGATGCATCAGCGGAATTGGACAAGATCAGAGTCGTACCTAACCCATACGTCGCGAGGGCGTCATGGGAGACGGTGGAAGGAGAGCGACGGATGGAGTTCATCCATCTGCCGGACAAGGCGACCGTCAGGATCTATTCGCTATCCGGCGATCTGGTACAAACACTGCAAAATGAAGGCAGCGGTACCCTGGTTTGGAACATGCTCTCAAACAACGGACAAAGTATCGCACCGGGGCTCTATTATTACAATGTCGACTCCAGCGTCGGGTCGCGGGTCGGCAAATTCGCGGTAATCAAGTAGCTTGATGTCAGGAGGCAGCAATGAAACGACTTAGATACATCTTGTTGGTTGCCGGCTTGGCGCTGCTTGTATGTGGCGCCGCGGATGCCGGTAATTCGCTCTCTAAGGTGGGTACCGCGGGTGCGCAGTTTCTCAAACTGGGAATGGGCGCCCGATACACGGCAATGGGAGAAGCATCCGTAGCTTCTGTCAACGACGGCTACGCGCTCTATTGGAATCCGGCAGCGATGGGTGGTTTTTCCAAGTCCTATTTGGAGTTCACCAATACCAGTTGGATCAACGGTGTCACGCTCAACTACATTGCTTATGTGACACCGACGAAAATTGGTACGATCGGCGCCTCCGCCACGGTGCTGTCATCCGGCGATATGGAAATCACTACCGTCGACCAGCCGGACGGCACCGGACGGATGTTTTCCGCAACCAGCTATGCTCTTGCAATCGGCTATGCCAAACAGATGACCGATTTTTTCTCTTTCGGAATGAACGTCAAATACGTGACCGAGCGTATCTCGGAAGAGCGAGCCAGCGGCGTTGGCTTTGATTTCGGCACGATGCTGCGCCCCGGTTATCGCAATCTGCGCATCGGCATGAATATCTCGAACCTGGGACCGCAACTCAAGTTCAGTGGCACAGAGTTAAACTTCCGCTACAATCCAGCGCCTGACAATCCGAATTACGACAAGACCAAGGGCCAATTGTCTGTTGATTCTTACGAGTTGCCGCTGGTGTTTCGCATCGGCGCCGCCTACGATTTACAGTATTCAAAGAACACGCGTGTGACCTTGGCCGTTGAGGCGCACGATCCTTCCGACAACTATCAACAGGGTGCGCTGGGTGCCGAAGTGGCATTTTTCGACAAGTTCTTTGTGCGCGGCGGTTACAAGATCAACTACGAGGAAGAAAATGTCACCTTCGGGGCCGGTCTAAATCTCAAGGTTTGGCAGCATACCGATCTAAACGTCAACTACGCCTGGGCCGATTTCGGACGGCTGTCGTCGGTACAACATGTCTCGATCGGTCTTCGCTTCTGATAAAACCGGCCGTCGGCCGAGGTTAGCGCTGGCCGACGGCTTTTGCCTCTCTATTGCAGTTCACGTCACCCACCGTGGATAAAGGGACTATTGAAAAACCCTCGCTAACACTGTTGCGCTGAGTTTATCAGTTGTGTCAGAGAAAGTGGGTCGCGACTGAAGTCGCTCCTACAAGCCACGTTAGCAGACTAGGTGAAATAGCTGTAGGAGCGACTTCAGTGGCGACATTCATAGCGACAACAGTTCTTCAACAGTCCCACAAGAAACTATTCTCCCAGTTCAATGAACTGACGACATTGCGAGGAATACTCCGGAGGAGTTGGCGAAAGATTTCTACGATTTCGCTGGCGATGGCTTGAACGCTCCGTTCAAAACCATGCGGATCATGCGACTAAACTCGGCACCTGTGATCGGCTTGGTTAGGATGGCACGGATACCGATCATTTCGGCGTTCTCTCGGAGTATGCCTTCATCGAAACCTGTGCAAAGGATAATGGGCGTACTTGGACTGATCTCGTGAATCGCTTGAGCAAGTTTGATACCTGTTATGCCGGGCATTGTCAGATCGGTAATCACCAGATCAAAGCCCTGCGGATTGGCGCGGAACATATTGAGCGCGGTGGCGCTGCTTTCTGTGGCGGTAACTCGGTAGCCCCATCTGCCCAACTGCGATCGTTGCAAATTGGTGATCATCGTTTCGTCGTCGACGAAAAGAATCGACTCGCTGCCGGTGGTTATCACCGGCGCGGAAATGATCTGCGTATCCGGGGCTGATTCGACGACAGGCAGGTAGACTGAAACAGTAGTTCCTCTTCCGGGTTCGCTGGAAACGGCGATGTTCCCGCCATGTTTCTTGACGACGCCATGGACGACCGCCATCCCCATGCCCGTGCCCTTGCCGACCTGTTTCGTCGTATAGTAAGGCTCGAAAATGCGCTCCTGAACCTCTGGGGGCATACCGACGCCATTGTCACGCACGGTAAGCTTGAGATAGCAACCTGAGGGGAGTTGTATCTGTTCCGATCGGTTCTCGGTTTCCACCCGCACCTCTTCCAGAGAAATCTCCAACACGCCTCCGTCCGGCATAGCATCGGCTGCATTGAGGCAGAGATTCATGATTATCTGGTGCATTTGCGTGGGATCGGCGAGGACTGAGCGTTCTGCCGATACTGCGAAGTTCTGCCGAATAGTGATGTGTGATGGAGTAACGCTCCGAATCAACTTAAGGGCTTCTTTCACAGTCGTCGCGAGATTGATCAGGGACTTCTCCGTCTCTGCTTTTCTGCTGAAAGAAAGTATTTGTCTGACGAGATCACGCGCACGACGCCCGGCTTTCACCACCTCAGTCAGGTTCTCATAGACCTCAGTGCCTTCAGGAATCTCAGAGCGCACCAATTCGGTGAAACCGAGAATACCGGTCAAGATGTTATTGAAATCATGAGCGATACCGCCGGCCATTGTTCCGATTGCCTCTAACTTCTGGGACTGTTGCAACTGTCGTTGTAACCGTTCTTTTCCCTCAAGCGCTCGCTTGCGTTCCGTGATGTCCTCAATCATGGTGAGGAAATAGAGAAACTGCCCGTCGTTGGAACGAATCGCACTTAATGTCAAGGCGCCCCAGATAGTTTCTTTGTCTTTGCGGACATACCGTTTTTCAGTGTGGTAACGTGGAATCTCTCCATTGAATACCTGCTTGACGAATTCGCTGTCTTCAGATAAGTGATCGGGATGTGTGATGTCTTTGAATGTGAGTGAAGTCAGTTCTGAAGCGGAGTAGCCCACCATTCTGCAGAAAGCGGCATTAACTCTCATGAATCGAAAATCTTCACCGGCCATTGTCATTCCCAAGGGACCCTCATCGAATATCCTTCGGAACTTTTCTTCGCTCTCCCGCAGTGCTTCCTCCGCCTGCTTACGTTCTTTTTCCCGGCGGTCCCGTTCCAACCTGGCATGTAAGACAGGGGCAATGGAATCGGCAATCCTTTCCAACCATTGTTGTTCGGCTTTGCCATATCCGTTGGGTTTGTTCGCGACTTCGAAATAGGCAATCACCTCGTTCTTGAACAAAATGGGAACTGCCAACATATTTTCAATGGGGACATGTCCTTGGGGCACATGGCTTACTTCATTCTTTATCAGACTGCGCTTATCGAGAACGGCCTTGGCCCAGGTGCTGTCTGTCCAACTGTTTCTGGGAAAACGAATTGATTTCCCCGGGACCTCACATTTGTCCCAAATATCTCTCGTTAGGGACGGAGCGACGGCGTCGCCGTTCTCATCCAGATAGGCGAAAATGCCATAATGGCTCTCAAGGTTTTGGAGCACAACCGCGAGCACCTCGCCGAACATTTCTTCTTCTGGTGCGGTAAGGAAGATCCGTAGAATTTCGTTCTGGATGGATTTATCGCGCTCTGCGACTTGAAGCGCATCTTCCGCTTGCTTGCGCTCGGTGATGTCAGAGAGGATACAATGCGTCTGTTTGAAACATCCGTCATGACCGTATCCAACGCGTCCCTCGAAGGCAATGAAGCGCCTGCTGCCGTTCTTATGAAGCATCTGAAACTCGGAATGTATCTTTCCTGCCGCTTTAAACTGGGGAAATCGCTCGCGAAAGGCGTTGACAAACTCCGGGGCGAGAAACTCACCAAACCACTTACCTATGACTTCTTCGCGACTGTAGCCAAGAGTCTCAAGCCATGCTTGATTCACTTCGATGAAATGCCCTTCTTCGTCAAGGGACTGATATCCAAGTGGCGCCTCGTCGAACAAGGCAGAGAAACGTTCTTCGCTTGCCCGCAATGCTTCTTCCTTCTGCTTGCGCTCGGTGATGTCGCGAGCAGTGCCAATGGCATACCACCGGTCATGTAGTCGGAATGCGGACAGCGACAATTCTATCGGGAACTCCTCGCCGGACTTGCGTTTTGCGATCAGTTCAGCGGTCTTTCCAGTGAGATGACCTTCTCCGAGAGACGCAATGCTCTCCATCTTGCACTGATCGCGATACCATTGCGGAGTAATCAACAGGTAGAAGTTCTGTCCGATCACTTCTTGCTCAGTGTAGCCGAATATCACTTGTGCGGCGTCATTCCATATGGAGATCCGACCGGTCTGATCCATCATGATAATGGCATCAATCGCTGTCGAAGTGATGTTGCGAAACTTCTCTTCACTCTCCCGTAGCGCTTGCTCCTGTTCGATTCTTTCGGTGATATCCTGAGCAACGCCAATTACACCGCAAATTGAACCTCGATTATCTCGCATAGGCGAGCAGGCAACTTCAAGACTGCGTTGGCTCGGCCCGATAACGGTGAGGGTGACAGTTTCACCTTCAAAAGCTCGACGCACTTTGTCCTCAAGCCCCGGGTACTGGGAAAAGTACTTCGAAGTGTTGGCTCCTACGATGTCGTCTCTCCTGAGACCAGCGAGAGCGATACTTTTGCCTTCAGCGAAGAGAATGGTGCCGTCAGGCGCTATCACAAAAGCAACAGCGGGCAAATTAGTCAGTATTGTACGAAGGAATTCGTAGTCATTTATCTTATCGATTGTCTGGTTCAGTTGCATGATGCCCACGGTTTACTCCTCTTCCAGGAGATATCGCGCCGTGTTAATCCGAAACTCCAGGGGTTCCGCCACGCGCACGATTGATCGGTAGTACGCGCCAGTCTGTGGATTGCAATCGGCGAGGTTCATCCTGATCCCCCGATTGTAAAGCCGGTGCGTGGTGCCGACGATCTTGACTTTCGGTCGCAATAGGTCGTCAGCGTTCTTGCCGACCACCAGTGCCAGTTCGTGCCGATCAAGTAGCAGCAGCGTACCCGGCGGATAGAGAGAAACCGTGTTAAAGAAGACCTTAAGCAGACAAGAGTCGAACTTGTAGCCCGCCTGAGGAATCATGCCGCGCAACACCTGTTCCGGCGAAGCCGGCACCTGATGATAGACTCGCTCCGAGGTCATGGCGTCGAAGACATCGCAGATGGTTACGATCTTGCTATAGAAATTGAGTGCGCGCCGGCATCTGAGTGTTGGGTATCCGGAGCCATCGAGATTGTAGTGATGCTCCGAAGCGACAATCATCGCGCGGCAACATCGCTCCTCGAAGGGCATCGTTTTTGCCAGAGTGATGACGCCGAGAATCGGATGCTTGCGCATCAGCTCCCAATCAGATTCATCAAACTCGGACGGCTTATTGAGTACCTGCAGAGGCAGTCGCATCTTTCCGATGTCGTGGAACAATGCCGCGAAACCGAGGGTGGAAAGATCCGACTTGGTCAGATTGAGTCGGGCTCCGAGACAAATCGAATAAATGCAGACGTTGGTACTGTGCAGGAAAGTATACTGATCATGTGATTTCAACGCCGTCAATTCCAGCAGGCTGCTATCGTCTGAGACGATCTGATCAACCAGCGAGTGAATTACCCGCTTGGTGCGTGCCAGGTCAACCGGCCGATCGGCGCTCATGGAGCCGGAAACCATCTTGAGATTGTTCATCGCATAGAAGAACGTCCGGCGCGCGAATTGTCGTCTCTCACGGTCGCGGTCTTCGTCACTCAGCTTCTCGTCCATCGGTGGCAGGAGCACGACCGCACCGACATTTGTTAGATCGAAGCGGCGCTGTAGTTCCTCGAAATCAAGTCCCCCTTGTCGATCGGCTTCGTTGAGCAAGAGCGCAGTCTGCTCCAACTCTGTCTTGGTCAAGTCCGAGGTCATCAGTAATCCGGAAACACCTACGCGCAGGAACAAATCGCGCAGATGATCGGGCGCCGCAAGCCCCTCGTTATCGTAGCGCAAGCGAACGCCGCAGAAAAAGAGGTAGTCCGACTGCACCTGCACGCTGGCTTCACCGTACTCGTCGAGACAGTTTCGACAGAGTTGATAGCTCTGCTCCAATTGCGCCTTGAACGAGTCATTGTCCGGGGAATGCAGGCGCGCCGTCTTCAGCAGGATGCTCAGTTGGTTTATGATGGCTTTTCCTCGCTGTGAGTAAGCGGCTTCTTCGGTACCACTCAACCGCCGAGAGGTCTGATAATCAAGCGGACCTGTCATCGACTCCCTTCCCCCGCAGGAATTGATGGTGTGCAAGTAGTCTCTTGGCAGTAAAACTATAACGGGACTTCGTATCACTCGCCAGTCTGGCCAAAAGCTCACTGGTTTCCGGCGTAGCCGAGTGCTTCAGAGCCAGCAGTGCTGCATCCTGGAGACGGCGTATGGGCGCTCTGTTAAACAGAGGCGAACGATCAAGCATTTCTCTGACGGTCTCGACCGCCGCCGCGCCCCCCGATTCCACCATGGCGTCGATCAGTTTGCGCATCTCTGCCGCCGGTGCATTGACAAAATCCTTGGACAGCACGATTTTTCGCAAACCGAAAAATGCCGCTTCCGATTTAGTCCTTCCCAGTTCCTCGGCAGCTATCGTCCTGATTTGTTCATCTTCATCCTGAGTTAGCGCTAACAGTAGTTCAATTCCGGCCGGATCAGATATTTTCCCCAGAGCCTTGACAACCTCAGTTCGTACCCGCAGATCGGGATGCGCTGCGATACGGCGCAGGAAACTTAGCGCGCGGGCGTGCCCGGTTTCGCCAAGAACCCAGACGACATTGCGCACCAGATACCACCGACTGTCAAAGACAGCGCTGCCAAGAAGATCAATCTTGTCGAGCCCCTTTTCGGCTAACAGATTGCAAACCATCTTGCGAGCGGGATGGAAGGCCATTTCGCCGAGCATCCAAAGAAGATGATTGAATGACTCCCAGCCGAGCTCGGATAGATATTGCCGTGCCGGCTGCAGATCGAGATCCTCATGGCAGTTTAGTGTTTCGACAATCATTTTTATGCGCAGACTATCGCCACAACGGGAGACAAAGTCGGCCAAGCGTTTCCGGGTAGCCGGTGAGTCGATTTCGCCAGAATCCAGCAGACTTCTGATTTTGTGCAGAATGATGGTCATTCTTGGGAAATTGGCAGCCTGTATAGTCTTGTCGAAAATAGATTGCAGCGCCTCGACAATCTGCGAAATGTCCTGAGGTGAGTCGAACGACTCGCACATCAGTAGCAGTAGTTCGACGACTTCGCTCTTGGCATCTACAGCACGGTCACTTTCAGTCATCTCTCGGAGGATGGCCGTTTCCTCCGGGGAATAGACCGCCAAGTCGGTGAATCGCTCTGCAAACGTTTTAGGCAACTCGAGTGGCTCAGTCTCAGTGTCGACTGGAAGTATATCATCCGCAATTGCCGTTTGCCGAGTTGAGTCAAACTCCTCACGCAACTCCTGCATCTCGGAGACTTCAAATACGTCGACAACGTCATAAGTGACGTGCTCAAAACCGGCTTGCCAAAAGAGGTTAACGATGTCCTCCGCGCCTTCGTCACGACCGGAGCAAGTGACAAAAGCCTCGAAAAGTGACGCCGCTTCTTCTTCGGTGACACCGGATTCAATCTCAAGATAGCGAACACCGTCACGATGCAATAGGCCGGCAATGTTCTCTGACGCTATCGACCCTTTGAAGATCGCTTCATCTTCCACGAGCAAAGTGTCGTGCGTGACTTTCACGGCGAGGACTTCGGCGCCTTCAAAGAAGTTTCTTAGCTTCTGAAAGAACAGGGTCTTGAACTGGGTCGGAATCGGGTGTTGCGATGGATACTGTCGTGAAGCCCTGACGCCCTTGCTTAGACTCAAGAAAAGATCACGCAAGGCGGCGATTTCGGCTTGACTGTAACCAGGACCCTTATATAGTGGACTTGCTCTTTGTGTCATCGTTCGCCAGTGTTATTCTGTTGATCGGCAATTAGATAGGCATCCTTTAGGTGTACCCGGGGAAGCAGCTGGAATAAGACGGAAAGAGGAAAAGAACGGGGGTTAGTGAGATCGAGATTTTTTCCCCCGTTGAAGAATTACGCTCAGCTTGCCGTTTGCTTCACCGAGCAACTGTTTCGCTTTGAAATAGTCGACTGCGTTTAGCTGCATGATAATCGCCGCCTTAACCTCACCATGGGACTGTTTCAGCAGCCTACTAGCCTGCTGATACGACACACCGGTGGTCTCGACGAGAATTCCCTTGGATCGTTCCGTCAGCTTTTCCGAGGTAGCCAGCAGGTCAACCATCAGATTGCCGTAGCATTTGCCAATCTGCACCATTGACGCTGTCGAGAGCATGTTGAGAATCATCTTGCAGGCGGTTCCGGCCTTCAAACGCGTTGATCCGGTCAATACCTCCGGACCGAGTATGGGATTGATTACGAGATCAATGAAGGCGGGAATCTCCGGCAATTCGTTGCATACCAGAAATACTGTCGCGGCGTTGCTCCGCTTGGCGCGTCTGAGCACTGCCAGCGGATAGGGTGTCCTGCCGGAAGCAGCAATTCCAATGACGGTGTCGATCCCGCGTGGCTTCAGCTTTTCAATATCCCGCATTGCGGCCGCTGTGTCGTCTTCTACGCCTTCATGCGATCGCACGAGCGTGGGCCGCCCGCCGGCGATAACACCGCAAACCATACCGGCAGGCACACCGAATGTGGGTGGACACTCGGCGGCATCCAGCACACCAAGGCGACCGGATGTGCCGGCGCCGGCGTATATCAGCCGTCCTCCGGAGCGAAATGATCGGGTGATCATTTCCACTGCCGCCGCGATTTGTGGCAACACCTTTGCCACCGCCGCCGGCACGCGATTGTCTTCGCTGTTGATCAATTTGAGAATTGCAGGGACATCAAGTCGGTCAAGATTGTTCGATCGCCGGTTGCGTTGCTCGGTGGTCAGGGACTTGAGGTGCTCGTAGAGCTGCTTGCTCATCAGGTTGGCGCAACCGCCGTCAACACGACCATTCTGCCGATGAAAAGCCCGCCAACCTGTCCGGTTACGCCGGCACGGTCGAGATTGGGTGCAAAACCGACGGGGAGTACAAACGGCAGCACGGTAGTGTTGATCGGGCTGTCGGCGTAAGCCGCCATCCAAACATTGAACGCTCCCGGCTGGAATTCACTCTGCGTATTCCTGAACGCCGCGCGTGGTATCAACGCCGTCAGATAGGGCGGATCTTCGCCATACCCACCCGGCCGCAGTATCTCTTTGAAGCCAACCGCATGATTGGATGGAAGCGCAGGCTGGACGATGAGGATGTAGCCATCTGCGAATCGGGGCGCCTTCCAGCGTACTTGGACCTGCTGCGTAGAGGCCAGGACGCGGTTATCGGGAAGATCGACCACTTCGATCACAAGACTCTCGGGCAGAGTAAGCTGGTAGCTGAACTGAAACTGGTCGAGAAGCGATTGTACCTTGATGTTTGTGGTATCGCGCAGCAGCCGTGGTGAGAATGTCACTCGGTATGTACCATCCCCGGCTCCCGCGAGACTGATAGGAGTTGCGCTGTCGGCAGACGGCGCCTCAAGAGATACAATAGCCGCCGAATACGCTGCTCCGTCGCGTGTTAGAGCGAGATAAGCATTCGCCTGGCCAGTGTTGGCGTCGTGCGACAGCGCAGCATTCACTGTCCATTTGATCTTTACATCACCACTGGTACCGGTGTCCCCGCATGAGACGACCAGTGCAGTTGTCATTAGCGCCAGGAGCGCTGCGGTTCCCAACAAAGTTCTGCATGTTTGCTTCATATAATATTCACCTCAGTGTTTTCCACGGTTGGCGTCGATTGCTTTTGCATTCCCTACAAATATAACGCTGACAAGGACATTCAATTCAACACTAAATCGTGACTCTACGGTACCTTGGCGCCATTAATTATTGCGCTGTCTAGATAGCGAGTGTCATTGGGATCAGTCAATAGAATCAATCCAATGCCGCGAGCATAATATTCATCGTAGATGTCTGTGGAGGTGTCGGCTGCGGCAGAGTGATTATAGATCGTCGACTTGATGATGTAGTGCAAACCGATACAGCTATCGACTCTGACATCAACAATATCTCTCTGAGAATATCCCGTGAAAGTTAGTGTCCCTCCAAATCGTGCCGAGTCAACTCTTCCCGTAAAACCGGGTGCAATTCTGCCAAGAGCTGAAGTCTGATACGGCTTGTCTTTCTCCAGATTGAGAGGTATTTGCAGCGGTGGATCAAACCAGAGGAATCCGGCAAGCAAATGCTGAGCAAATCGCGCCGACGTCAATGTCCAAGCTTCCTCGGTCTCGCCGTTCTGAAGTAACCGCTGGCAGAGAATACCGGCGATCGTAGTGTCACCGCTAAGGACACGACTGTATTGGCCGTTGTTGTAGAACCACTTGTTTCCTTGTTGCACCGGGAAATATCGCATGCCTTCTCTTATCGTAACCGGCTGAGGGTTGGTTGCCTTGTTACTACATCCCCACGCAGTTATCAGGACAATTAGAAATAGTGCTAAGCAGAAAATTCTCAAGGTTCCTCCGGTGACACAGGTCTCGACTGAGTCCGGCATCAATATATATTACACGTACTGGTGGTAAAATCGTTCATAATTCAGGTATCGGCTGCGGCTTTGGCTAAACTTATCGCGACCTCACCCAGCCGGGAAATAATCAATTGCCAATATCCGGAATCCGGCTATATTCCTACTATCTTATGGCTAATCCCCTGTCCGAGAAGATACTTGCTTCCGCCCGCAAGGTTGCAGGCCTGTCCGTGGCTCTGCGCCGCCAGCTTCATCAGATACCGGAAACTGCTTGGGAGGAAAGGAAGACTTCAGCTACCCTGAAAGACTTCCTCAAGACGCACGGGATTCCGTTCAAATCTATAGTTGACACTGGTATCGTTGGCGAAATTAGATCGGGCAATGGAAAATGTGTCGCCATTCGCACCGATATCGATGCATTGCCTATCACCGAAGAAACTGACTATGCCTTCAAGTCTATTCATCCGGGGCGAATGCATGCTTGCGGGCATGATATTCACATGGCGACCATCTCCACGGCCGGCCTCCTGTTGAGGCAGATGCGGAGTGAATTTGCGGGTACAGTGAAACTGCTATATCAACCGTCGGAAGAAAACCCCCCCGGAGGCGCTATCGCGATGGTCAAGTCTGGTGTGTTGGAAGATCCGCAGGTCGATATGATATTCGGTCTGCACGCCTGGCCGACTATCAATACCGGTCAGATAGGTATCAAAGATGGCGCTCTTTGTGCCGGTGTGCTCGATTTCGATGTCGAGATCCTCGGCAAAGGAGGTCACGGCGCTTATCCACAGGACACTATCGACCCGATTGTTTGCGCCGCGCAGGTTGTCTCCTCGTTGCAAACAATTGTCTCTCGCAACATCAATCCTTTTGAACCTGCGGTAGTTACTATTGGTAAGATTGATGGTGGCGCCACTCGCAACGTGATTCCGCCAATCTGCAGACTGTCTGGTACTGCGCGCGCGCAGAGTGGGAAAGTGCTGCAGCAACTCGGACGTAAGATCGAAACGGTTGTGTACAATGTAGCTAAGAGCCACGGCTGCAAGGCGAAGATCACCTATCTCGAAGGTTATCCTCCTTTGGCAAACGTGCCGGCGGCCAACAAATACCTTAGCAAAGCCTGTCTCGATCTGTACGGAAAGAAAGCGCTGGTTTCGCCACCGCATCCATCAATGGGTGGAGAAGATTTTGCCCACTTCCTCGGGCAGGTGCCGGGTGCGATGTTCCTGCTGGGAACGCGCAATCCTAAGATTGGCGCCATACATGGGTTGCATCATCCGAAGTTCAAAGCTGATGAAAACGCCATCACTATCGGCGCTGCCGTACTAACGAAGGCCGTGATAGATTTTCTCAATGAATAGACTACTAGCGATACCACTGTTTCTGATGCTGACCACCACCAGTCTGTTAGGCCAGCGTCTCTATCGCTTCTATGATCCGGGCGATTGGGTTACATACACGAACACTCGCTATGTCACCAGTATCGCCAGAGGCTTCTTCACTGTGTACTTCGGAACCAACGGCGGCATTCTTCGTTACGACATGAACGCCGAAAAATGGCTTGCTCCTTTGACTGTCTCTGACGGTCTTCCCGATAACCGTATTCGGCGTCTGGCCGTCGATCGAATGACCGATGAAATCTGGGTTGAGACCGCGCGTGGCGGTAGCTATTTCAACCCAACCTGGGACGAGTGGCGAGATAATTTGACTTTCCCTCTCGAAAAGGTGCAGCAACCCAATATCAAACCCAACGAGTTACCCATGCTTTTCCCTTCGGACAATTTTTCTTTTATGCCCGGCGGAACACTTGTCGATCGCAATTTGATGGAATACCCGATTACGCAGATGTTGCGCGACGACAACGAAGTAGTATGGATGGGACTCTGGGGACTCGGCGCGGCCAAAGGTGACTTGCGGCGCGATGACCTGAGGATACTGCGTTTTGGCCCTTACGATGCCGATATTGCGTTTCTCGACCGCGATGGCGAGAACTTCTGGTTTCTTGGCGGCAGCGACGGTCTGCCCGGTACGATCACACACTTCGATCGCAGCGTCGACCGCTGGGAGTACTTCGAACCAATGCGCGAAGCCGGTATAGTCTCCGATCGCTTCTCGGCTATAGCGCATGACGACAAGAGTGTCTGGATCGGCACCGACATGGGTCTTGTACGGTTGGACAAGCGCAGCGGGTCGTTCCGCTCATACACGCAATTCGAAGGAATCTACGGTGAGCAGGTCAACGCGCTACTGCCGATCAAAAACAACCTGCTGATCGGCACTGATCAGGGAGTCAGTGTTTTTGATCTGGCACGCGACTCAATCTACGCCGCTAACAGCCCCAATATGCGGGGGCGTCCGGTCTATGCCTTTGCTATCCGCGACCGCATAGTATATGCCGGTACTCCGTACGGCGTTTTCACGTTGGAATTGGGTGCCAGCCAGTGGAGCAGACTGGCGCCGACATCACCCGACCTAAGAGGCGCAATATACGGCATGCAGATTGTCGATTCCCTGTTGTACACGGCTGGCGATGATGGCGTGGTAGTTGTCAATCTTAATGACGCCAGCGATAAGCTATATGACCGCACCACCAAGTTTCACAACGCCGAACTGAAAACGCTCCTTGTTCATCAGGGCGTCATTTGGGTCGGGGGCAGTGGCGGGCTGTTTCGGCTTAACAAGCGTACCGGCAATTGGTATCGCTATACTACCAATGACGGACTAGTCAGCCAGCGAATTTCGACACTGGCCGGAGATGGAGACTACGTTTGGATCGGTACTGATCAGGGGGTCACTCGTTTTTTCTGGAAGGTATTTAATCGCAGTGACTGGCTCGAATAAAAAAGCAACTCTGGGAGCCAAGAGGCAGTAAATATAGCGTAGTTTGCCACTGCGTTGGTAGTGGCCACTTGACAGAACTATGCAAGAGAAAGCACCGATGTCCCAGACTCGCAGCATAATATCAATCAGAATGCTCGTCGTATGGCGTTATTGTCTGATCGCAGCGTTGCTGATGCTGGCGGCATCCTGTACTGTTTTGGCTGCCGACACGGACAATTTCTTCGAGCAGACGCTACCTCAGAACGGCAGGACACTGGCAACGGTACCGGCTGACTATGACGATGCACGCGGTGCTGAACTGTTTGTATTCACAGTCGATAATATTGGAACCCGACATCTGAGGATTTATTCACCCGACGCGGCAGGCCTCTATGACACGATCCCCAAGGCCGATTTGGATCTGCCCACAGGCGTTTTTGGCTATCAGGTTGCCGACATCAATGCCGACCGGCGCGATGAACTGCTGCTTCTGGGACTTGACGCCGTCTATCAACTGCAGTTTGAGAAAGATCGGTTTGCTTCCGCCCCGAAGGCGATTGCCACGTTTGAGCGGTTGTTTGCCATACCCAACCCGGATTTTATCACATCATACCGTTTTGCCTTCGACCTGAATGCCGACGGTGTGAGTGAATTGGTGTTGCCGGCTTGGAACGGTGTGCGCATTCTGCAGAAGAAAGAAAACGGCTACACGCAGCTCAGACAACTGTCGCTTGCCTATGGAGCGGACGGAGTCAAGGACATCAATTTGCTCAACGGGACATGTTCAGGTGAGCTAGGCTTCCATCTGCCAATGATCACCGCTCACGATCTCAACACTGATAAGAGCATCGACCTGTTGGTGGAAACCTCCTCCGGATTGGCCGTTTTTTACCAGACAGGGAATCTGCAGTTTGCCGAGCGCCCCAATCGCGTACTTGACGTCAAGTCGAGCTACCTGGAAGATCTTTGCTTCAGGACTACTGGCTTGGCTGACCTTAATAACGATCGCCTGCTTGATTATTGTCGTGTCTTCACCCAGAGTTCGGGCACGGAGTACAAGACTGTGATAGAGATATTCTTGGGGAACATGCAGGAAGGCTACTCGACCCGTCCGTCCAAGCGAATCGTGCTTGATGAGTACGGCGTCGGACTTTCTTTGCTTGATCTCGACGGAGACGGTGTTTTTTCTGTTATCGTTGCCACGGTCCCGGTAACGCCCACGAGTCTGGTTAAGGCGTTGTTGGTCAAAGGGATGCCACTTGACCTGCATGTCTATGAAAGCGATGGAGGCGTTTTTGGCGATCAGCCGGTAATGACAAAACGAGTTATGTGTGGACTAAACTTCTTCAAGAATGCCTGTCCGGTGCGATACGTTGGCGCGCTCACGGGTGACCTTGATTCTGACAACAAGTGCGATCTGGTAGTCATCACGGATGATAACGAGCTACAAGTCTTTCCGGGCGGCAAGAAAATAATCTTTGCCGACAAGCCATCAATTGTGCGCAAGACCCGTGGTGTTGTTGCGCTCGAAACAGCCGACCTTAACCACGATGCCAAGGCTGATCTTATCCTTCTTGGCCGTGATGAGGACGGTCGCGACATCGTCACTCTGCTCATGACGAAATAATCAAACTATTTGACATCAGAGGCGTTTCCACATAACTTCCCAAGTGGTTTGTGAGGAGTTAAAGCAACCGAAAAGGAAGAAGTATTATGGAGTTGTTGTTCCCCGATTGTCTCAAATGTAAGACCGGCAAATTGTTACCGCTGTCCGATTACGGTCGTGAAGGAGCCACAATTAAGTACAAGGCCTGGGCTTGTTCAAATCCTGATTGCGGATTCAATTTGCGTATCGACAACGGTGAGATCTCGTTCGGTAAGACCATCCTGCAGTCGAATAAGTAGTCGCTTAACCCTGGGTGAGGGGCCAGTTGAGAGTTAATCCCCTTCATAATATAGTACTAAAAGCGAGCGCCATTGCTCTGGCGCTCCTCTTGTGGGTGCATGTCGCCACCAACAAGACCTACGAATATCAGCTAAACCTGCCGCTCAAGGTTGTCAATATTCCGAAGAGACTGGTGCTGGTATCCGAAACTCCGTCTATAGTCGCCATCAAAGTTCGCGCCACCGGCAAGCAGCTTCTATTGCTCTCGAATTCCGATCCCGTGATCGCCATCAGTGCAGCGGATTGCAAGCCGGGAACGATAGAAAAGATCATTGGCGCCGGCGAACTGGCTGAAGCGCTGGGGCGCTCGTTCGAAAATGCCGAGGCCTTGTTCCCCCGTTCCTTGACGCTCAGGCTCGAAAAGGAAGTGGAGAAGAAACTAACCATCCGCTCGGCAATCCGGGCTGAAGCAGGTCCGGGGTTCGCGTTGGTGTCGGCGCCTCGTATCGAACCCGACACTATCACCGCGGCCGGCCCCGCATCAGTTATGCATCAGCTCAAATACTTGGAGACGATCTCACTACCGTTGGTTGGCTTGATCGCATCCACGAGCCAAAGGGTTAGCCTGGCTCTCCCGGAGTCGCTTCGACTAAGCGTGCTTGATTCGGCGGTTACAGTGCGGGTGGAAATTGAAGAAGCTCGGCAGAAAGCCTTCTCCAACTTGGCAATCATTCCCCCTGCCGGATTTCCCTCCGGCCGATATGATATAGTTCCAGCACATCTGACATTCGTGGTCGATATCCCGCAGTCGAAGTACGGTTTGGTCACGACCGACAATATTGGCGTGTCTTTCCGGCGACCGCTGTTGGTTGGCGACACCGTCCGGGCGGCGATCGAGTATACGCTGCCGCCGGGAGTCCAAATCGTGGGCGCTCGCGTCGACTCGGTGACTCTAATCAAGAAACAATGAGAGTACTCGGTATCGAGACATCCTGCGATGAAACCGCCATCGCTGTTGTCGAGAACGGCAACAAAGTGCTGGCGGAATTTGTCTATTCGCAGGTGGAACATGCGGAATTTGGCGGGATCGTCCCGGAAATCGCTTCGCGCCAGCAACTGCGCAAGATTGTTCCCTTGTTCGAGGCGTGCAAAGCTGCTTATCCGCTGTCACGTGAGACCATCGACGGAGTCGCGGTTACGTGTGGCCCGGGGCTGATCGGGTCACTGCTGGTCGGGTTGAGTTTCGCCAAGGCGCTGGCTTATGGCTGGCAGTTGCCGTTGATTGGGATCAATCATCTCGAGGGGCATATCCTCGCCAATCTGCTTTCCGACAATTCGGTTCATCCGCCGTTTATCTGCTTGATCGTCTCAGGCGGGCACACGCTGCTGGTTAGAGTTGATGATTGGTGTAACTATGCCGTGCTTGGATCCACCCGCGATGATGCCGCCGGTGAGGCGTATGACAAGGTTGCCAAGCTGCTCGGTCTCGGCTATCCGGGAGGGCATAAGATCGATCAGCTCGCGAAAGACGGCAAGCGAGACTTCCATCGCTTCCCGATCGCCCGTTTCAAAGGAGGCGAGTATCAGTTTTCTTTTTCCGGAGTTAAGACATCGGTGGCGCTTTATCTCAAAGACAAAGACGATGACTTCAAGCAGCAATACCTCGTCGATATCTGCGCTTCCTTTCAGGAATGTGTGGTGGAGATGTTGATCACGCCGACCTTAAATGCTGCGCTTGACCACGGATTCAAAATGATAGCCGTCGGTGGAGGGGTCGCTGCCAATTCCCGCCTGCGAGAGGCGTTTCAACAACGAGCATCACAGTATGGCATTGCGGTCTTCTTTCCGGAATTTCGCTACTGCACGGACAATGCCGCGATGATTGCGTCAGCGGGGTGCTTCCGACTGCAAAAGGGACAGCGCTCTGAGTACAATCTCACAGCAACACCCTATTTGCCGTTGGCTTGATTGCTCGCTTTCATGGGCAGAGACACCTGATTCTGACAGGCTAATGTTCCTCAATGAACTTATCGAGTTGGGCGTGCCACTCATCCAGGTCTGAAATTCCCCTGTCCGTGTCCTCTCCAACCAGGAGATCGACCATATAGCGGGGCCGCTTGCCGCCGATTTGCATCGCCTTACAACAGGACACACAGTACACCACTACATCATCAGTCGGCATTTCCGTGGCACGCCGTGTCATTTGCTCGTTGACCTGTTCGAGTTCCAACACACCATAGAAACTGTCGCCGCAGCAGGTGCCTTTCATCTTGGTCTTGGCCGGTTCGACAATCCTGATGTTCATTCTCGTCAGCAGGGAACGAATCGCGGTGTGAATCCTTTTCTGATCACGGGTGGGGCAAGCGTCGAGGATAGTCATTTTCTGTCCCTTGTAATCCGGAAACGGAAAGGACTCGCTGCTCATCAAGGCCTCCCACAAGGAAACGGTGGTGACGCCCGCGTACAGCTCCCGATACCGTTTGTCGCATCCAGCACAGGTATTGATGACCTGGGTTCCAGTTGGGAGGTGCGGTTCGTGCCTGCAACAGATCAGATGCTCATCAACATTTCCCAAGCTCTCGTTCAAGAACTCAAGCATCTTCTCCGCCAATTGCGGCTTGTATATCATCAATGCACAGCCGGGGGCGAAAACCCTCTTCATGAGGTTTCTTCAGCTTCTTTCCAGACGGGTCAATTCATCCGGCTGTACGGGTAGTTCAAAATGTCTATTCAAACAGCGAAACCGCCGTCCCAGACAGTACCTTCTGTTCGTGATCCAATAGCCACCGCTTGCGCCATAGTCCCCCTCCATAACCGCGCAGGTTGCCGTTGGCCTCAATGATGCGGTGACAGGGAACAATGATTGAAATACGGTTGGCGCCGTTAGCGCGTCCGACGGCGCGTGAAGCCTGCGGATTACCGACGGCAGCGGCGACTTCGCCATACGATCGCGTCTTTCCAAATGCCGTCGCCAATAGCTCTTGCCACACGCTCTTTTCGAACGGTGTACCAACAATGTCCAGCGGCAGGTCGAAATCGGTGCGCGTCCCGGCGAAATATCCTGACATCTGCTCGATGGCCATGTCATTGAAGCTGCACTTTCCCGCCACCGCGTCCTTTCGATAACGCTTCTCAATCGCCAGACGGATCTTCTCGATGCCGCCACGATCGTGGAATTCCAACAGACAGCATCCCTTGTCGGTTGAGCCGACAATCATCATTCCGATCGGCGTTTCCATATCAGTACAGATAACCTGCTCAGACGTCATGATTTCTCCCTGGTGTTGAGCCAAATTCTTTCTTGAAGGCATCGCGGAAACCGCTGGATGACTCGAAACCGCTCTCGAATGCCGCCTCCAAGTAGTTTGCGCCTCTTTCGATCAACTGTCGGGCGTGTTGAAGACGCATCTTACGATGGAAAGCGGTCGGCGTTGTGCCAAATTGCGACTTGAAGTAGCGGCGGACGGTGGAGATATCGACACCGGCGGCATCGGTAAGAGCCGTTTCGCTGAGATGCTGTGAGGTTTTCGACTTCATCTGCTTGATGACCGCATCCAACCACTTCGGGGCGATCCTAGGAAAATCAGCGGCGCGGCAGCGCTTGCAGCCGCGAAATCCCATCTGCAGGGCTTGAGCGCGCGTCGGAATGAACACGATATTCTTCAACATCGGCTTCTTGGCCCTGCAGGATGGCAGACAATAGATCATCGTCGTCCGCACACAGACGAAAAACGTTCCGTCATAACCGGCATCCCGATTCATCGTCGCGCGCACCATCTCCTGAGTCGACAACTGTTTCATGTTGCTAAGATAGGGCGGCCGGAAATTGTGTCTACCGAAATTCGGGCACGGAAGTACGAATTGGGGACTTAGTCGGCTGGTTCCGGCTTCGCTGGTTTAGGCGTGAGGAGTCTGTGGTACCGTAATAAG
>Ga0209777_10002857_pt1 | contig 22066 bp, 25 predicted proteins | sample FrelakmetHBP12HB_FD_187147 | JGI IMG/M metagenome (GOLD analysis project Ga0209777, IMG submission 187147) | Freshwater lake sediment microbial communities from the University of Notre Dame, USA, for methane emissions studies -HBP12 HB (SPAdes)... | ecosystem: Environmental > Aquatic >...
AGCCATCGAGATTTGAGACAAAGAACGCGGATATGGCCAAAAAATCGACCTAAGATTTGCTGTTAAGTCAACGCTGCGGGTAATAAGCTATTGATTGACTGCATGACAAGGGTTGTTCGTAATCCTCTCTATGTTTATTTACATCACTAGCAAAAGAGAAGTTTTAAAGTTGTTGCAGACAGCGTAGGGATCATGGAAGATTTCAGGGAGGCCATTCGGCCTCATCCCCACGGCCTTACCATCCGATTCGAGGTGGCGCCGGGATCATCCGAACTGGAGGTTCCATCAGGCTTCAATCCATGGCACGGAGCTCTTGAGGCCAGGCTAACTGAGAAGCCCCATAAGGGGAAGGCCAACCGACAGCTAGTGGTGGAGGTAGCCAGGGTACTTGGTATCCCTAAGAGAAACGTGGAGGTTCTGAGTGGTCAAAAAAGCGACAGGAAGGTTTTGCTGGTGAAGGGATTGGATCTAGATGCTGCGGTCCTTAGACTGAACAGTTTGTGGATGACCTGAGCTGCCATGCAGGATAATCGAAATAATTCTCGGACGAAAGGGACATATGATGCGGAGGCCCTTGAAGAACTCATCGGCGCCCTGCTGGAGGCATCCGACCGTGGAGCGGCAATAATCGTCGAGGGTAGGAGAGACAGAGAGTCTCTTCGCGCTCTTGGGGCACTAGGGCCGATAATAATGGCATCGCAAAAGCCTTTACTTTCTCTGGCAGAGGATGTTGCCGAAGAACATCGGGAGATAATTGTCCTCACCGACTGGGATGATAAGGGCGAGGAGATGGCCTTGCAGATTGAGAGGCACCTGCGTTGCAGCGGATCTCGGGGTGATATGGAGATCAGGTCTCGGCTAAAGCGGCTGGTCAAAAAGGAGATCAAGGATGTAGAGAGCCTGAGCCGGTACGTAGAGAGGATGAGGGAGCTGTACGACACTTAGAATTGCATTAACAGGATCGCCTGGAGTGGGAAAATCCACTCTAGTTCACAAAGCATCAGAGGCAGCCAAGATCAAGGTCGGCGGGATGTTAGCTAGGGACAAGAGGATCAAAGACCGCAGAGTAGGGTTCGAGCTTTTGGACTTAGGATCAGGCCGAACGGGCGTGCTGGCGGAGGAAACAGGCGACGGTCCACAGCTCGGAAAGTACAAAGTTCGCCTGGACGATCTGGATCAGATAGGAGCCAAAGCCATTGAAGATGCCTTGAACAGAGATCTGATCGTTGTGGACGAAGTTGGCCCCATGGAGCTCTCATCTCGAAGGTTTGTCGGTGCCGTGGAGAAAGCCATAGCTTCGGACAAACCCATGCTAGTCGTCCTGCATCAGTGGTCTATGCACCCGTTGGCCAAGAAAATAAGGAAGAACTTCCGGGTGATAACCGTCACCATGCAGAACCGAGATGCATTACGAGACGAGCTGACAGAAGAGTTAAAAAGACTTTGACATAAGCGCCATTAACATCATTCACCGATTGTAGTTGCCAATAGCAGATGAGAACATGTCGATTATCTGGACAATTCGTCTTTAGATCCAGCTAAGCATGTTTCAAGGCTCCTGTATTTTCGGTAACCTGTGTTTTCAACCCTACTTGGCAAGTACATTGTTTAAATAATATATAAATACGTTCCGTGCCCTGGGTGCAGTTCCCAAAGCCTTCATGCCTGTGACATTAGACGATAACACCATAAGCTTCGTTTAATGCGGCCTGGGCATAAGCCATAGATGCATAGGCGAAACCCTCATCGTCCCACGTTGTGCCACAGGAATTCCGGATTATGAACCTATCCTGGGTGTAACCAAATGGCAACGCAATTCCACCGCGAATTCGGCCTGTATATGTAGAGGATCTCGTTGGTCGCTGTAGCGTTATTCCAAGTAGCTCAACTCCCAAAGCGGTTAGGATCGGGCCTTTGGACGCCAGCCAATTTTTCCTGGTATCAAGTTTTGTCGTTTGGTTTGGGATCTGGCAATCTTAAGTTTTGAAGCCAGAGCAAAGAAGGTCTGGGTAGTTCCGCGACAAAGTATCTCTAATGTCGGTTTGCCAGCAAAATCGGCGACGCTAAAAGGCAGAACATCATCGATCATAACTGCGAAATATCGAGCTATATCCAATGCCGCTTTGGGACTTGTGCCTTCATATTCGATGGAAAAAGTCGTAAGGAGTGGATGTGAATTGGTCGGTCTCTTTGGCTGCCATCCAGATATACCTGACAGAAAGCTTCCATGCCGACCCAGTTTGACTTCTTGTAGGTAGAGCAAAGAGCAGAGTGACGAATAGAAACGAAGTAAAAAAGGTTGCCATCCGAAGAAGCTCAAGATGAACGGGCAAGAGGTCCTAGATGTACCTGCTGAAGTGCAAGAAGGTGGCGGTCACAAACGCCAGATGCCAAGAACAGGAATCCGACCAGAGGTATGAGCTAAAAAAGAGCATAAATAAGCCCTGACAACATGATCAGGATGTTGAATTAAACGGTAACTCAAGCTCAAAGAGGAAATGGTCTCAAAAATGCTCCTTCAGCAAAGGCTTAGTTCAAAATAAAAGTGGGAATCTACAGAGTTCACGCTCCTTTCAGATCCTCTCTCTGAGTTATATTCTTGATCTCTTGCTTCAACTCTTCTGGAAGACCCTTGATCTCAACATCAAGGAAACCTCTCACGATTACGCTAGTGGCCTCCTCGGACGAGAGACCCCTGGCCATCAGGTACTCCAGCTCCTCCTCAGAGATCCTTCCTACTGCAGCTTCGTGGGACATATCCAGGTCTTTGCTCCTTCCATCAAGCTCGGGTATGGAGTAGATCCGGCCCTTCTCCGATAGCAACAGTCCCACGCACTCGAGATGGGCTCTAACGCCCGGCACCATTCCTGTCATCCTGCCCCTAGCTATGACCTCACCGCCGACAGAGACCACTCTGGATATGGACTCTGCGCTGGTATCGGGAGCGTTAAGGTTTACATTGCTTCCAACGTCGATGTTGCCCATGCTGGAGTAGATAACAGTGTTGAAGCTTGCAACTGCACCTTTGCCAGCCAAAGTGGCTGTTGGGAAAGTCTGCAGGGTCTTAACCGGTCTGAGACAGATGTAGTTGTTAGATAAGGATCCACCCTCAGCTATGGTTATTCCGGTCCTTGGACGCACCTCTACCTCCTTGCCCCAGCTGTGGATCATGGTGAAGCTGATCTTGGCGTTCTTCTGTATGAAGAACTCGGAGACTCCAACATGCAGTCCTCGCTGAACGTGGGAAGGAGTTGTGCAGCCTGTGATAACGTGCAGCTCTGAGCCCTCCTCGGCGATGATGACGTTGTGGACCCGCTGGTTTAGGTTAGTAGACCCCAGGTAAAGACAGCTCTTGACTGGAAAAACGGTCTTCATGGCCTTTTTGGCCCGGATGAAGTAACCTGCGGGAGGTGATTGAGCTACATCCGCAGTGTACTTGTCCGCGTCTGGAGCGACCAGCTTCCACCAGTAGTCCTGTAGATAGTCGTGCTTCTTAAGAGCGCTGGCCATGTCCATGATCTCCACGCCATCATAGAGGGACTTGGCTATCACCGGAGTCTGGTCCATCTGCACGTAGGCACCTGAGGATTCCTTGTCCAGCTTAACACCAACGTCCAAGGCAGCCTTCTTTACAGCGCTTGGTAGTTCCTCGGCCTGCTGCACCACCTCATGGGGTCTGGCCTCGGACTCGTAGCTCTCCAGGTCTACATCAGTGCCGTAGATGGCCTTCTTATCTTTGGCCCTCTCGGCTCTTTCCTCTACGCTGGACACATGCATGCAACGCACCCCTCGTATCCGCTCTTCTTGATCTGATCCAGGATTTCCCTCGGATTGCCACTACATACTATCGAACCATTCATCATGACATGTGCCATGTCAGTCTTCATGTACTCCAGAATGTGTCCGAAGTGGGTTATCAATAAGCCGGACTTAGTCCTCTGGCTGGGGCGCATGTCCTTCTGGGTCAATTGGTTTATGGCATCGCCTATCAGCTTGATGTTCTCCAGGTCCACTCCCGAGTCGGGCTCGTCGAGCATGACGAAGTCAGGCTGCTGTGCCAGAAGTTGAACCATCTCCGACCTCTTCACCTCGCCCCCTGAGAATCCCCGGTTCACGTCTCTGTTGGCAAAAGGCTCGAAGTCCATCTCCTTGAGAATAGCAGGGCCGTCAGATTTTGGATTGATGATCTTGATGAGATCCTTCAGCTTTAGGCCGCGAATTGCCGGAGGCCGCTGGAAGGCCATCCCTATTCCCAAACGGGCCCGCTGGTCCATGGACATCCTGGTTATGTCTTGTCCCTTGAAGATGATCCTGCCGCTATCGACAACATATCTGGGAATTCCTGCAATGGCGTTGAGCAGAGTGGTCTTTCCAGTTCCGTTCGGCCCGAAGAGCGCATGGGTCTCCCCAGGGTCTATCCTGAGATTAACATCTTTAAGAACCTGTTTACTGCCGATGCTGACCGACAAATCTTGGATGTCCAGCAGCCTCACCACCTCCAAACTTCCTGCTTCAGTTTGAACCTCTGGATATAATATCCTTTTGCAGCGGAAAAACCATATACAGAAGAGGTCGATGGATGGGTATGATCAAAGGCAGGGCATGGATCATCGGAGACGATGTGGATACCGACGTTATAATCCCAGGCAAGTATCTTAGGACCAAGGATCTCTCCCTCCTCGCATCTCACGTAATGGAAGGTCTAGACTTGGAGTTCTCCTCTCGTATCAAGAAAGGGGATGTAATTGTGGCAGGTCGCAACTTCGGCTGCGGATCTTCCCGAGAGCAGGCTCCAGTGGCATTGAAGGAGGCGGGCGTGGCGGCTGTTGTGGCTAAATCCTTCGCCAGGATATTTTATAGAAACGCCATAAACATTGGTCTGCCTCTAATCGAAGCGGACGTAAGCTGCGACAAAGGTGACACAGTGGATGTGGACCTTGCCTCCGGAACGGTTCGTGTCGGAGATAAGGTGGTCCATGGCATAAGGCTGCCGGACTTCTTATTGGAGGTTCTCCAGGATGGAGGTCTCGTTTCCCATAGGAGAAAAGAGAAGCAAAAGGGGCCCGCATGATATTTCCCGAGGATTACAAGACAGTTGGAATAAAGGATGACGAGCGTCCGGGAGATCTCATCTATTTCTCCACCGAGTATCTAATATCCCGCAATGGACCAAAGCTCTATCAGGTTACAAGCTGCGGCGAAGGGTTCATGCGAGAGGTGGAGAAGCTGGAGCTGATGTCCTCAGGGGCAGAGATCGTGGAATATCCGGAGAAGGTGGACACCAGAAACAGGACTCTTCTGATAGAGCTGGCCAGCGGACTGCGCCAGAAAGGAGTGATGACTGTCGTCTTTACCGGCCCTGATGAACATGTCACCTTCGTCCACGAGCCTGACCTAGGCCAGATCCTGACCATAGACATCCTGGATGTCTCTCCGCCGAATCCGCCCTGGTTGGTGTACGTCATAAAACGTTTAGAGAGCTGCGGGGTGCTCGGAGATTTGACGGTCAGGTTCAGGCCCAAGGTTCTTGATCTGCGAGAGTTCGAGTGCGAGAGCGTTTACTATCCTTGCCGAGCTTCAGGTCTAGGCCGGTCCCTTGATTCTGACAAGGTTGTGCACGACCGCCCGCGCATCGTGGGCTGCGAGATCTCCAGGGAGATCTTCCTTTCTACCAACCCGGGAAAAGAGCACGATTTCGTCAACATCTGCCCATCTCAAAGCCTTGAGCCTAAGGGGCCATTCATAACCAGGTGCTGCCGATCGGAGAGGCGTGGTCTCACCAAGAAAGGCGGCCACTTAGGAGTTATAGTCCACTGGGGTGATGGACATTACCAGATCTCGGAGGCCATAAGATGTCTAGTCAAGGCTCTAAGAGAGTAGCAATCATTGGTGGGGACGGTATAGGCCCTGAGGTAATGGAGAGCGCCCTGGCAGTGCTTAAAGCCGTTGGCGCAGAAATAGAAGAAGTACCGGTGGAGATTGGATTCGGAAAATGGAAGCACACCGGATCGGCAATGACCGATAAAGATTTAGAGCTGATAAAAGACTGCCGCTGCGTCTTATTCGGGGCAATCACAACTCCGCCCGATGCAAATTACAGAAGCGTACTTCTCCGGTTGAGAAAAGAGCTGGACCTGTATGCTAATATCCGGCCCTTTTCCAAGAGAGGTTTAGACCTGATAATAGTCAGGGAGAACACCGAAGGACTCTACTCCGACCTGGAAGAGGTGGGGGATGAAGAGGCCCGAACAATAAGGGTGATAACTCGCACAGGATCGAAAAGGATTGCCGAGAAAGCGTGCGAACTGGCAGCCAGCCGGAGAAGGCTTACTATCGTCCACAAGGCTAACGTACTTCGCAGCGACCGGCTATTCCTCAATACCTGTAGGGAGGTGGCAGAGGATCGCGCCATTCCCTACGACGACATGCTGGTGGATGCTGCCGCGTATTACCTAGTCGTCCATCCAGAGAAATTCGACGTGCTTGTCACCACCAACCTCTTTGGCGACATATTGAGCGACGAGGCGGCCGGGGTCATAGGCAGCCTGGGGCTTTGTGCCAGCGCCAACCTGGGCGAAAGATACGCCCTGTTCGAGCCCATCCACGGCAGCGCGCCGGATATAGCAGGAAAGGGATTGGCTAATCCCATCGGTGCTATCCGCAGCGCTGCCATGATGATGGACTGGCTAGGGGAGGTGGAAGTGGCAAGACGAATTGAGGAAGCAGTGGTAAGGTCGATTGATAATGGAACTACCACCCATGATATTGGCGGGAGCTGCACCACTCTGAAAGTGACTGAAGCAATCGTCAGCCATCTGCAGAGCTGGTCCTAATAGGTATGGGCATCAGATTCTAGATGCTGCGGGCTTTATTGCATACTATGCACTATGGCACAAAGCCATGTTTGCTATCCAAAAGACAAGATCGAATCTTAACCTTCTTTCCAAGAACTCGAGTTAATTATACTGATGGGAGGAGACTATCTGGTACTCTTCGAAAGCCTGAAGCCACAAGAAGAAATACCATGATAGCGGTTAAAAATGCTATTTTGTATATTCTCATCGTACGGATCCACTTCTTTTTGTGCGCCAAGAAGGATCTCTCAGAGATAATTATTGAGAGCGATCGCCTGGCACAAAGCATGCCAGGTCGGAAGTCTCCAGAAAAGAATCTAACTGCAAAGCCCTGATCGAAAGCTTTTTTATTCTGGACCCCCTTCGATTCTAGGAATGAAAGAGGGAACCAACGGAACGGAGAACAGAATTCAGCAGCTCAAGGACAAGCTCGACCTCGACGAGATGGTCGGAGATATGGGCATATCCACGCCTTCCATGAATGTGAAAGAGTACATCAGAGTTCTAAGGCTGGCCAGGAAGCCCGACAGGGAAGAGTTCATGATGATCGCCAAGGTGTCGATGGCCGGAATAGCCCTCATAGGAACAATGGGGTTTCTGATCTACGTGCTGTTGACTGTGGTTCCAAAAGCTATCTAGATAATAAATCAAGTTAATTAATAAATTAAGGTAATAAATTGAGGGCGAGCCGGCTCTTCTAATAGCCAAGCTTTTTTGCACTAGATCTATTTAGAGCACGTAGTGTAGCGCCAAACTCGGACTCCACAATCCTCGTCACTCCCATGGTCTTTGGGTGAAGGTCCAACTCGACTACCACATGATTGTGGCCCAGATCACGAAGGGGCTTGACTTGTCGCGGTCCGTTGGTGATAGAGAAGATCTCCATGCCCTTGAGGCACAAAGCCGGGATTGCGTGCGGCACTCCGGAGATGACCGCAAAGTCGTAGCCACCGTGTTCTTCGATGTATCTAGCAACAGCCTCACCAGCCACAGGATACTCATCAAGGCCTCCGATCAGATCGAACTTCACTCCTCGATCTAATAGCTCCCGCGCTATGTTCGATGCATCTTTCCGAACCTTGGGCAGGCCAACATCCTGGTCTAAGTTAGTCAGAGTATCGATCTTCCCTCCGGCCGTCTCAAAGACGGCAGCGGTGATATCAGCGAACATATAAGCTGTCTCCTTCTTGGCGTTTAGGATGTTCAATCCTCGCTTTCCTTCTGCTATCAATTCCAGCAGCCTGGAAGCCGCCTCGAATTTGAGATCGCCTCGATCAGGAGCAAGATACTCGCTGCTGGCTGCGCCGTAGAGCCTCTCCACCTCGGTGGCTTTCTCCAAGAGGGACTTCTGCCTATCGAACTCGACCTGGTCTATTATGCCCAGATCAAGGGCCGCTTCCAGAGCGATGATCACACCGCGGGTGTTGTCGCGATAGCCGGCATGGACCTCCACCTCAAGTACGGGGACGTCCAGGCCAGCGTCTGAGACTGCCTGGTGCAGATCCTCCCCTATGATCATGCTGCTACAGGTTCCTGTTACTGCTATGAGCTTTGGATCGAATAGCTCCTCCGCCTTTTTGAGCAGATGAACTAAAGACTCCTGACCGCCGAAGACGAACCCCACCTCGTCCAGGGCTGTGGTAAGCACACGGACTCCGTCTTCCTCCAAAAGCCTGGCATGCTTGAAGCAGCATCCGCTGGGGCCGTGGAGTATGACCACATCAGCACCCAGGTCCCGCAGAGTATAAAGTGCAGCCACGATGGAGCTCGGCCTGGGGTGCAGAATTTGCATCTTCTGTAATTCGCCTTTCTGAACTTCGCTTGACATAATCGTCACCTAAAGCATTTGACGCATGAGAGCAACCTGTCAATTCCACCAACCGCTTTGGCCTGGTCAACTCCTGCTGCGAGGTTGGGGGCAGTTTTTGCCTTGAGATTAACTGCCCAAGGGGCCATCCTGCCCCCTACTAGAACCAGGAGATCAATCTCATCCCGGCGCAGTTTGAGAAGGTTGACTAGCCGGGGTACATCCATCCCTTCGCAGACCGTCTCGGACTCCTCGCCAACCACCAGGCCCAGCCTTCTGCCTTGGATCCGATCCAGGGCCCGGCTTACATCAGAAACCTTTAGTCCTGAGTTAGAGCTGTCGTATATCTCCAGGGTCCCCTCACGGATGATCTTCATCCTTCCGACAAAGCCGTCAAACCCCTCCAGGGCTGCTACCACTTCCGTTTGGCCTACACCTGCAACATTGCATGCAGCTGCAGCCGCAGAGATGGCAGTTTCGTAGCCAGGAAAGTCCAAGTCCTGGTCCAGCTCAAGGTCAAATGCATCCTTTCCGAAGTACAGTTTGTCCGGAGCAACCCTTACGTGCCCCGTTGCTCCGAAGGAGACATCTGGGGATATCCTGACGTCTGCATTGGCCACCAGGTGAGCCTTTTCTTTGGCCAAAGAGACCATCTGCAGCTTCGCTGTGCTGGCCCATGTCGTTCCCTGGGCTATCCTGTAGTCACCTGCGAAGCTGGTCAGAATGCCGAAGTCGGCCAGGCCTGTGCCTCCTAGGGAGACCTCGCACACAAGGGCGTCGGCCTGGCTTCCCTTTGCCGCCTCGATTGCATGTATGACATTTCCAGGAGTTATGCTCAAGCCGGCCTGGACCTGGCAGCTCGATCCCTTGGACCACAGCTCTATGCCTCGAGTTGTGTGAGAGACGACCCTTTTCTCATCTGAGAGGATCTTTGCTAGAAGCAATGCAGTGGAGGTCTTGCTGTGGGTTCCTGTGACCTCAAATACCGATAAGCTCGGGTGGACCAGCTCGCCAACCGCCTGATGATGAGTTATTATCCTCTTTCCGAGACTTCGAGCTTGGGCTAGGGCCGGGTTTTCAGGCCCCAGGTGTACCGGGGAGACAACCAGATCGAATCCATCCAGGCAGGGAGTGCAGTGGTAGACCTCGAAGGCCTGAGCTTCTAATCCTGATTCCACCATCCTTTGGGCTATTATTCCTGCACCGTGGACGGTGTCAAGGACTGCTACCTTAGAGCTTCCTCTGCACGCTTGTAAGCCAGAGTGGCTATGCATTCGTCCAATCCCAGTGGCTCGGCGCAGAAGACTTCAACGTCTTCGCCTCCGATGTTCACGATGCCCTTTCTGCTCTTTTCATCCACTCCAAGCTCACGAGGTATGTCCTCTTTTGTGTGGACGCCGTGAGCCAGGAAGAGAGGCAGGGCCACTATCTTCTTCACGTTGGTCCCGAAAAAGCTCTGTAGGCCTTCCGGTATGTGGGGCTTGTTAGCATTTAGATAAGCAGTCTTCACGGGTCCGGGATGGCTCCTGGCAATCAGACGGGCCATCTCCTCAACTAGCTCTCTGTTGTAGGGCAGGGTTGATCCGTGCCCCAGCACAAGTATGCCTACATCCTTCATAGAAACACCAATGTTACCTTTCTCAGCTATCGTGTTAACTGACGATATATTCATAAGTAATAAACACTTTCGGTAAAGAAGTCTCTAAGGGTGATCGATAGCATCCCATGGTGAGGTCGCCGGCTGATGACAAAGGGCTCAGATACGAAGTGGAAGTCCACAACATTCTTGGCCATGATTTTAGCGACTGCTGGAGCAACAGTCATCCCATCATTTGGCGAAGAGATCCTTCTGCACACCCAGCAGCCGTACAGCATTTCGGATAACAGAACCCTAGTAGCCGAAGATGTTGACCCTTCAGCCGGAGTGGTTTGGCTGAAGCTCTATAGCAGAAACGAAACCTTGAAATCCGCCCTTCTGGGAGTGGGAGATCACTTTGGCTATGACCACACGAATCTAACAGTGAACAAGATCTACGCGGGTGGCGAAAGGGATCTTGTGGAGATATTGTTGAACAACAGTTCAGGAATTAACAAATCTGAGCATCAAGTTTATGCAAACATTTCTTCAGATATTTCTACAAACAATTCTAAGAACATTTCTCCAAACCTTACCTTAAACAACTCTGGCCCATCTAGGATTCCAAAGCGTAGTCCAGGCTTCGAAGTCTCGGCCGTTCCTGTGATTATTCTGGCATACGGGCTCATCAACGTGGTACGATTCCGGAACCAAAACTAAAGCCAAGTGCCTTTGAGATTCTTGCCAAAACTATGGAGCCGTACAGCTTCAAACTATCTGGCCACGAAATATTTTTCAAAGACGGTGTGGATTTCTTGAGGTGTCTCTATCACGAAGACGTCCTCCATCATCCTCAGCTTCTGGACGTTCTCTGCGTCCTCCTTTCTTATCCGGAGACGCATCTCGCTTCCATCAGGCAGCCTGGTGGTTAAAATTCCCGGTTTATAGTCGCAAGGCATTATGTAGGTGGGAACAAAGGCTTTTTGACTCATGATGGCAGCGTTGGCGAGCAGGGAATCGGCCAATCCCAGGGATATCTTGGCTACCGTGTTGGAAGTGGCTGGAGCGATGATCAGGAACTCATATCGTTTCACTTGTAGCTGGCCTGCAAGGAATGGCGAGTTGGAGTTAATCTCTACCCATACCTTGTCGAAGTTCTTCTCCAGGTCGTTGAAGAGCTTGTAGTACTTTATCACCTGCTCACCGGCCTTGGAGACGAAGACCCGGATATCCACAACGTCGTCGTACTGCTTTTGCAGCTCTATCATGGTCTGCACAGTCTCTACGATTCTGTCTCCGCTGCCGGTTATTCCCCATGCGACCTTGCGGCGCATACCCTCACTGGCCATGGTTTCTTTTATGTCTTCAAAAGATAATTATCTTTCGACCGAATTTCCTAGCTATTCTCCGGCATAAATCTTATGCATTATTTTTGACCTTGTTCTTCGACCTGAAGGGCATCGGCAAACTTCTTGACGGTCTTTCTCAAGGACCTGAACCCCTCCACGTCCTCTTTGACTCCCTCCAGTGTGTCTTTGGACCAGAAGGTGGCGCCCAGATTAGCCCCGAAGAAACCGCCGCTGACAGGGATCATGCCATTGAGGATATAGAAGGTGTGGATTTGCTGGATGGCCTGCTCCTGGCCGCCCATCCTGTCCCCGCCGACAGCTATGGCCATCCCCGGCTTGCCGCGTAGGGCCTTGGTATTCGCAGCTAGGGTGGCCCTGGTTCTGTCGATGATAATCTTGGTCTGGGCAGAAATGCTGCCATTGTAAACGGGCGTCGCAATCACGAATCCTTGGGCCTCTTTGATCAGGGGATATAGCTGGTGCATGTCGTCCGCGACAACACACTCTTTGTTCTTGAGGCAGTAGTCACAGTTCTTGCAGGGGCTGATGTTCTTGCCCCGCACGGAGAAGAGGGTCGTCTGAAAGTCTCTCTCTTCCAGGATCTTCAGGGCCTCGCCAAGGACGTGCTCTGTAGCCATCTTGCGGGGGCTGCCGCATATGCCGAGGATCATAACACATTATATACCTGTAAAATATTTCAGCCTTGTCCAGCTTTTCCGAAAGCGCATTCAAAAAGCGGGTTTTGGAACTTGTTCTAATTTTGGTTCTAAACTCAAAAAGAGATTGCCCCCTAAAGTCAATCGGAAATTAAAGCTAAGAAATGGACCAATAATGATGCGTCGAGAAATCTTTAAGGGTTCAATTTGTCGCTTTCGGGAGAGGGGTAGTTTATAATATAAGATACAAAATAGTTGGGCACAGTGACAATCAGACCTCAATAGCTCCAGATGATATTCATTTTTGTATTTTTATTTAATAATTACTATTAATTATCTTTAAGCATCAATTTCTGAGCCATGTCAAGAAGAACGTTTATTCCTAACCTATCCTGTAAAGCCCTCTCTTTCCATAGCTTCGAACGTCTTCGAGCCCTACTTTTCCGCAGCATCAATCGCCTGTTCTGCTTACAGTAGTTCAGTACCATCGTGGTGGCCGCATAGTCCGAGCGCGACTTTAGTTCACAAAACTTGCGATTGTAGGCGTCAAAATCAATGCACTGTCTTCTCAGATACTCGTAACCCCACTGCCTTGCCACCAGTCATTTATCCCGAGGATTCGACGACGCCTTAAAGTGCTCTAGATGGCAGGCTTCGAATCAGTGAGCTGATCAAACTATTCATCAAGGGATTGCTTTCTTCTGAGCGCATCGATTTCATTAGCGCTCTTGGGATGATGGATTAGTTTATTCAGTGCCTGGACCATTCCAGATCGAGTTCAACTGCTCCACGAGATTGCGCTTGATCTAAATCTTCAAAAGGAATTAAGTTCCTTATAATTCATAATATACCGAAAGATTAGATATGTTCGCCATGAAGGTTGTGGGTTTAGTCATAGGGATTGTCTTGTTACTTTCCGTCTATCGATCGGCGAGAGTCCCAAGCGATGCACAGGTCAAAGGACTGGACCACAGATTGGGACATAGCCAATTTTTCATCATGTTATTGAAGCTGTTAAAACCATCAACATAACTCATTTTGTAGTTGCTCCCTTCTCTGGCATGCCTAGAGTCTTCAAAAATCTCTCTTCCACGGCATCAATTGCCCTATTAATCTTGCCATAGTTCAGTATCACCCTGGTAGCCGCATGGTCCGAGCAAGGTATCAGTTCACACACCTTACAATCGTAGGCCTCTAAATCGACGTGTCGTTTTCTAAGATACTCGTGTCCCCACTGCCCTGCCACCAGCCACTTATCCAAAGGATTCGATGACGCCTTGAAGTGCTCCAGCATGGCAGGCGCCGGATCGGTAAGCCGATCGAACCACTCGCCAAGCGATTGCTTTCTTTTGCTCTCATCGACCTTATTCGCGCTCTTGGGCCGACGTACCAGCTTATCCAGCGCCTGGACCATGGCCAAATCGAGGTTCATCCTGGCGAACCTAATGGAGCTTCCGATGGATGCCTTAAGCGCGGCGGTCCTGTTCGCGACTTCTTTGCAGCATTTATCTTCATCGCCGCCTGCCTGCTTCCAGATAAACTCAATGGCCAAATCATACGCGCTAAAGCCCTTCCCTATGGTGACAATATACATGGAGACTTTGTTGAGCTTCTCGGAGAACTCGCCCTCCTTCAGGGGCAAAAGGATGCTCAAGACGGCCTCTATCAACTCCTGCAGATCAACTGAACCGTTCATTATTTTCCCCACCAACTAGCCCAAGGGCCCTTTTCATTACTACATCAACCTAGGCGGTATCCTCTGTCCAGCCAGAAGCGCGCTATAGTCTTCAGCCCTGCGGATCAGCTCAGCTTTGTCGTCACTTACGAGCACCTCTGCTGGCCTAGGCTGGCCGTTATACTGCGAGGCCATGGAGAAGCCATATGCTCCTGCGTCGAAGAAGGCCAGGACGTCGCCGCGCTCAAGCTTTGGAAGCTGCCTGTCCTTTGCCAGGACGTCGCCCGTCTCACAGATTGGCCCAACAATGGTGTACTTCTCCTCTGCGGATCGTCCAGCTTTGTTTGCTACGGCGACATGATGATAGGAGTCGTACAGCATGGGCCTGGCAAGGACGTTAAAGCCAGCATCCACTGCCGCGAAGTTGATGTGAGCCCTCTTGACTACGTTGACGCTGGTAAGCATAATAGTGGTATCTGCAACGATGGACCGTCCTGGTTCAAGGATCAGCTTGGGATTGATGCCCATCTCTTGGCAGCGATCGCGGAAGACCGGAAGGATGCCTACAGCCAAATCGGCGGGCTTTGGAGCAGGCGAGCCAGGCATGTATTGGATCCCTAGACCTCCGCCGATATCTATCCGTTTTACCTCTCCGCCAGAGGATGACACATCTTGAGCTACGTCCATCATTCGGGCCATGGCCTCGGCAAAAGGAGAGATTTCAAGGATCTGCGAGCCGATGTGGCAGTGAAGGCCTACTGGCTCAACGCTCGGCATGTCCATGGCTGCATGGTAGGTGTCCGCCACATCCTGTGCAGGAATCCCGAACTTGGAGGTCTTAAGGCCGGTAGCTATCTTGGGATGAGTATTGACAGAAACGTCCGGGTTTATCCTGAACATGACCTCCGCCCAGGTATCCAGCTCTGCTGCGACATTCGAAAGAGCTTCGAGCTCCTCCCGGGAGTCCACGGAGATCCTTACCCCTGCCTTTAGAGCAGTTCTGTGGTCTCTTTCGCTCTTGGAGTTACCGTTGAATAGGATTTTGTCTTTTGGCATTCCGGCCAGCCTTGCCAGGTTCAACTCGCCACTAGAGAAGACATCCGCGCCGGCCCCCTCCTGGGACAGTATGCGGAGAATTGTCAAATTGCCATTGGCCTTGACGGCAAAATAGATATCGTCGTTTGGAAAAGCGCTGTGGTAGGCACGGATGTTCTGCCGAAGCCTAGCCTCACTGGTGACGTAGAGCGGCGTGCCGAAATCCTCGGCCAGGTTGGCAGTGTCCACGCCTTCTATGAACAGATGATTGTCATGATCAGTAAGGTGCTCCTTGGTCCCGAACATGTTCTATGAGAAGGGTAGAACTTTACTAAACCCTTTCCGCCTGCCTGGTGACCTTGACTCCGGCTTGTGCCAGGAACCTTAGGGCTGTATCGTCGGGATAGCTCTGGCTATATACCACACGTGAGACCTTAGCGTTGATCAACATCTTTGCACACAGTATGCAGGGCTGGTGAGTACAGTAGAGGGTGGCTCCTTCGATGCTCACACCGTGAAGGGCGGCCTGGATAATTGCGTTCTGCTCAGCATGAACGGCCCTGCATAGCTCGTGGCGGGTGCCGCTTGCCACTCCTTCGCGGGCACATCCCGCCTCGTCGCAGTGCGGGAGATTTGATGGCGCTCCGTTGTAGCCCGTGGTTAACAACCTCTTGTTCTTGACGAAGAGAGCTCCTACCTGGTTACGAAGACAGGTGGACCTCTTACCCACCACAGAGGCTATCTCCATGAAGTACTCGTCCAGGTCAGGACGATCAATGGTTGACATCTTCTTTGACTTTAGCCTTTTACCTAAAAAAGCCTCCCGTCGCCGGAAGCTTAATATTCCGTTTCAGCACCGGATCTAGGCATGACGGATCCGGGCATTACTGTTCACTGGGCAGACGTTATCGCCCAAAAGCTGGAGGATAGCGGCCCTCACACCATAGCCACAGGCATCACACCCTCTGGCCCTGTACATATTGGAAACATGCGCGAAGTCATGACTGCAGATGCTGTCTACCGCGCCCTGCGAGACAGAGGGGTCGAGGCCCGCCTCATCTACATAGCCGACAACTTCGACCGCCTGCGCAGGCTCTACCCCTTTTTACCAGAAAGCTTCAAGGAGCACATAGGCAAGCCCCTATCCGAAATACCCTGTCCTACGGGTTGCTGCGGGAGCTACGCCGACCACTTCCTCCTGCCTTTCCTTGAGTCCCTTGAGAAGCTGGGCATAAATCCCGAGGTCTACCGGGCCGATATAATGTACAAACAGGGGAAGTTCGTGGACGCCATCAAGACTGCCCTGACCCGTAAGGACGACATCGCACGCATCTTGAAGGAGGTCTCCGGGCGGGACGTCCCTGAGAACTGGAGTCCCTTCCAGGCCATCTGCCAGTGCTGCGGCAGAACAAACACAACTAAGGTCATCGGATTCAACCCGGAGGCTGAGACCGTGGATTATGAGTGTCAGTGTGGAAGCAAGGGCACGATCTCCATGCGCGGCGGCGGCAAGCTCGTCTGGAGAGTTGACTGGCCAGCCCGCTGGCCCATATTCAAAGTAAGCGTCGAGCCGTTCGGCAAAGACCACGCCACTGCTGGCGGCTCCTATGACACTGGCAAGAGGATCAGCGAAGAGATCTATGGATATCCGGCTCCATTCCCCATAGTCTACGAGTGGATCCATCTGAAGGGCGTTGGCGCTATGCACTCCTCAACTGGCATCGTTGTGACCATAAAGGAGATGCTGGACGTTGTGCCGCCCGAGGTGCTCCGCTATCTGATCATCAGGAACAAGCCGGAGAAGCACATCGAGTTCGATCCGGCGCTTCCATTGCTCAACCTGGTAGACGAGTACGATCAAAGGAAGGGGGACACAAGGGCATTGGAGTTTTCCTCCATAAGCGGAAGCGGGCCATTCGACATTCCCTTTAGGCACATGGTCACCGCCGTCCAGATCGCCAGAGGAGATCGCGATCTTCTGATCAAGGCCCTTCAGAGATCCGGATACGACACATCCAGAATTGATGAGATTATGGGGAGAGCCACTAATGTGGAGAAGTGGCTAGATAAGTATGCCCCCAGCTTCGTCAAGTTCCAGGTCCAGGAAGCGCTTCCTGCCGCAGTCAATAATCTAAGCATAGATGAGAAAATGGGGCTGAATGCTTTGTCCAACCTCATTGATGAAAAGACCGCGCCAGAGATCCATGACCTGGTTTACGGAGTCGCCAAAGAGTTAGGCATAGACTCTAAGAAGTTCTTCCAGGCCATCTACATCGCCTTCTTGGGCGACCGGCAGGGACCGAAAGTAGGATGGTTCCTGGCCAGCCTGGACCGGGAGTTTGTGAAGAGCAGATTGATGCAGGCTTCGATCTCCAAATGAAAGAGAAGGTTTACCTATCGGGGCCGCTTTTCAGCCGGGCTGAGATAGAGTGGTGCAACCAGATAAAGGCGGACATTCTTGAGAGCTTGGGTGACAGGGCGGAAGTCATCTGGCCCCATGAGATAGCTGCCGGCTCTCCTGAGGAGATCTTCCAGTCAAATCTCAAAGCCCTCGGTGAATGTAAGATCATGGTGGCCATTCTGGACGGGCCTCAAGTGGACGACGGAACGTCCTGGGAGATGGGATACCATTATGCCAGAGGCGGAAAGATCGTGGGCATCAGGACGGACTTTCGAAAGGCGGGCGAAGCAGCCGAGTCGAAGGTCAACTTGATGATTGAGGGTTCTTGCCTGATCATCGTGAACAGCTTAGTGCTCTTGTTATCAAGCCTGAAGGAGATCCTGGAGTCCTGATCCTATTTGGTCCCTCTCAAGGTCGCTCCCGTTTTCAACGCTCCTCTCTTGTTGGTGGAAAGAGAACTCAAGGTCCTGGTGGCGGCAGACATCCACTTAGGCCTGGAATACGAGATGTGGCTCTGCGGGGTGAGCATCCCAAGCCAGATGGAGAGGCTTCTGGAGCGCCTGAAAGGCTATCTGAAGAAGATCGAACCGGACAGGTTGGTGCTCTTGGGCGATACGAAGCACAACGTGCCCAAGACCAGCTGGCAAGAAAAACAAGAAGTCCCATCATTTTTGAGATCGCTATCTCAAGAGGTCGAAGTGGATCTAGTACCGGGCAACCATGATGGTGGGCTTGCTGATCTTGCTCCTCCGGGGACCAGGGTCATGCCTTCCTCGGGCTACATCCTGGACGGCGTCGGATACTTCCACGGCCACACCTGGCCTGCTCCGGCACTATTCAATTCCGATATGTTGGTGGCCGGACATATCCATCCGGCCATACGGCTTCGCGATCCTCTAGGCCATTCCGTTACAAAGCCGGTGTGGGCCAGAACGCCCCTTTCTGCCGCTGCCGTTGAGGCTCAGTACAGACAGAAGTTACCTTCTCCGGAGATGGTGATCGTTCCTGCCTTCAACCACCTCTGTGGTGGCCTCCCTCTTAACAAGCCTGGCGAGGATGAGCGCGGCCCAATCTTGATCATGGCAGATCTTGACATGGCCAGGATCTACCTTCTAGACGGAACCGACCTAGGAAGCTTAGGAGCAATAAAAGCGCGAGAATGCCAGGGCCATAGGCCGGAAAACGTAAATCTCCAGCAGATGAACCATGGATCAGATGAGAACTGACCGATTGAGCGACAGAGAACGATTGTTGAACTTGCTTCAGACAAAGGCCCTGGAGATCAGAAAAGTCACCCTCTCTTCGGGCCGCGTCAGCGACTATTATATCGATTGCAAAAGAGTAACTCTGAGCCCGGAGGGTGCATACCTTACTGCGAAGCTGATGCTGGAGATCATCGAGGAGAACGTGTCGGCCGTGAGTGGCTTGACCCTTGGCGCTGACCCCATAGTTGCCTCCATTGCCGTCTTAAGCCACATACAGGGAAGGAATTTACCGGCAATGATAGTCAGGAAAAAACCCAAGAAGCATGGAACCATGAGCTTCATCGAAGGGCCTATCCTGGAAAAGGACACAAAGGTTGCAGTTGTGGATGACGTCGTGACCTCAGGCTCATCGCTGCTGAAATCCATTGAGCGTCTTGTAGCTGCAGGATTCCAGCCGGTTCAGGTTTTGGCAGTACTGGATCGACAGGAAGGTGGAAGAGAGGTCATAGAGGCAATAGGATACAAGCTTAAGTCCATCTTCACCAAAGGGGACCTAAAGATAGAGCGAGAAAAGCTACAGAAATAAATGTTGTACGACATATATTGTGATGATACGGGCCAATTAATGCATGGGAACTGACGGATCTCATGAAAACAAGCGGGCTTCAGAACGCTTCAACAAAAGGCGAGTTATTGTTCAAGCATACCCACTGCCTGGAGCAAAAGGATTGCCGTCCGGTGACTCGGGAACTTGTGCTGGTGGAGACGATTCAACTCCTGAGGGAGATGCATTCACCAGTGAGGGGGGCGCTGGTTGAGATGGCCCAGGCGCACCACCAGGCTGCTCAGGCTGGCTGGGCCCGCCAGTGGCAGTGAAAGACGATTCTTTGCTCAACTGTCTTACTGCTCCATCATCAGTGTAAGAGATGAGAGAGGAAATCCAATAAGAGCCTCTCCATTCAGCTCTGATGGGGTAGCTGATCATCTGTAGGCTTCCGGGAGACAGGTGTTCTGTCTGAGACCCCGAACCGACCGAAACCCCCGGAGTAAAGCCAGGCGTAACTGTGACCTGGGTGCCGTTATTTCCACTGTATGAGAGCAAGATGGTCACCATTGCCGTCTCGCCAACCGCTGCAGTTGACGGCTGTACTTGTTGATCGGCCGTTAACTCTGCCGCTGTGACAAGGCCACTGATAAACCAGGTCCCAAAGAGCAGAAGAATGGGCACCAATTTTCCCAATTGCATCATCAGATCCTTATTCTTCACCGGTCCGGATTTAAAGGTACCTCTCATACGAGATTGATATGAAGCTTCCAGATGCGAGCGTCCATACATAAAATACTTATGTGGCCCAAGAGAGATTATTCTTGCGATGGATGTTTCCTACTCTGCCTGGCGACAGTTGACAGAAGAGAGATTGACGCTTAAGGGAGATAGCTTCTCCTTTCTCTTCGATCGTCGGTACACGAACAGGCTCAATCGGATGAGCAGGGTATTCTTCGAGGCCTATGCCAGGGCCACTAAAGAGCTAGCAGCACAGGAGGACCGGTTCCCCAGCTTGAGTGAGATAGACGCCAAGATGGAGAGCGGTGCCGTATACGCATTCAAGGACCGCCTCACCAAGAACACCGAGTTCTTTGAAGAGGTCAAGATCTCAGGTGTCTCCTACCTGGTGCCCAGAGCGAAGACGTTCGTAGATTCGTCAGGCACCTACACTGATCTTTCGTTCAACTTCGACGAGGGCACAATCGTCCTTCCTACAAGAAGAAAGGTACACGCTCAGGCAGAGGCAGCTCTTTTAGAATTCGAGAAAGCTGACGGAGGGCAGAAAGGTGAAGCGGCCATCGAAGAGAAGTCAATCGAGACCTTGGAGCCTTCAGCCATTGAAGCTGACTCCAAAGCTTCTCCAGGAGAGAAAGAGTCCTCCGCAGAGAAGGAACCGTTTGCCAATGCCCAGCAGATCATTCCAGCTTACCCATTTCACACACCGGAGCCCTTTTTGGATGTATCTGGCGAGCCCGCTACGGGTATTGTTGAAGCAGGGAATGGGAAATTATCCCGATCCGACCAGAAGATCTCTGAAGCCGTCGCTTCATCATCCGAAGCAAAGCGGCCAGCACCTCCGTTAAAAGATGCAGGTTCTACAAGCAAGATCAAAATCGCTGCTCTGGGGCTGGTTGCCTTCATTGTCATTATGGCTGCAGGATCGTACTTCATTGGCCTTGTGCCTTCTGGTTCTCCAAAGCTGGTGTACTACCCTTCTGGTTCTCCAAAGCTGGTGTACTACTCTTCATTCCTCTCAAACATTAGCCAAGGCAATTTCCTTGGCTTGGATATCAAGAACCATGATGGGTTAATCGACGAAATAGAGATGGTGCTGCCTTTAGACATTGATAGAAGCATAAGCTCCAGGGGCGGAGTTATAACCATATCTCATGCTGGCAATACGTCCATCAGACTGAACTCCAGCAGCGACGCGAGCGTGCGGCTGAACCTTTCCAGCAATTGGACGGCGGTTCCGGTAACGTTCAGCATGGCAGTTCCAAAGGGATACGACTCTGGACTCGTTGTTCACGGCAAGGATTACGATGTCAAACGCAAGGATGACAGAATAATCCTCAGGTTCAACTGCACCCGAGAAGGGGTCAGCTTTGAGCAGAGCTTCAGTCCAAAGAGATGACGAATACCGACAGGGCTACCTGGTAGCTTTAGTTAGCAGAGGTGAGGCCAAAGCAGCCATTGATGAGATCTCTGCAAGCGGCTTGCTCGATTCCCGCAGAAAAGTTCTGACAAGGCAGAACTTAGTTGAAATACCGGTTAAAGGGCCTTTATTTTCCTATCGGACGGTCGCTCAGCTCCATCCAGTGTTTTTTAAGAGATCTCCAGAACTGTCGGATCTCATGAAAAGCGAGATGAACCTAGATGAAATCGAGCTATTGCCGCGAGGATGGTTCATACTTGGAGACATCATAATAGTCAAGATTCAACCTCGACTGGAGAGATTCAAACACAAAATAGGTGAAGCCCTTCTATCCATCTATCCTCGGTGTCGGTCAGTGCTGCGCGACTTCGGGATCGAAGGATTGCTCAGGGAGCCTGTCCGGGAGATCATAGCTGGAGTGCCCTCCGAGACTGTCCATAGAGAGAATGGCGTTCTCTTCAAGCTGGACGCCTTAAGGGTAATGTTCTCCCAGGGCAACCTTCGCGAACGTATGCGTATGAGCCTTCTTGGGCGTGATGAGACTGTCGTGGACATGTTTGCTGGGATCGGCTATTTTTCGCTGCCAATGGCCGTACATTCCAGACCAAGAAAAGTTCTGGCAATCGAGTTAAATCCTGTTGCCTTTGGATACCTGAAAGAGAATGTGCGCCTAAATCACGTCGAATCCATCGTAGAGCCCCTACTGGGTGACTGCGAGAAGTTGACTCCATCAGGCGTTGCCGACCGAGTGGTGATGGGATATGTGGGTGAAACAGATCGATATCTGGAAGCAGGAGTTCAAGCCC
>Ga0209777_10002858_pt1 | contig 22065 bp, 21 predicted proteins | sample FrelakmetHBP12HB_FD_187147 | JGI IMG/M metagenome (GOLD analysis project Ga0209777, IMG submission 187147) | Freshwater lake sediment microbial communities from the University of Notre Dame, USA, for methane emissions studies -HBP12 HB (SPAdes)... | ecosystem: Environmental > Aquatic >...
CGGAAGAGATTTTTTCTATAAATACAATACGGATTCTAAAAAGATACTATTTTTATGCAGAATACCCGTAATGATTATAGGGGCGCTATGCGGCCTATTGTTGTTTGTCTGGGTCGCGTCTCTATATGGTGAGAGGGCAGGATTATTAAGTTTATTTCTTTACTGTTTCTCGCCTAGCATATTAGCGCATTCGGGTCTTGCTACGACAGATATAATAGCGACATTTTTTATATTTTTATCTGTTTATTCATTCTGGTTATTTTTGAATAAGTCCTCTTTTACGAGATCTTTTTTTACGGCAGCCTGCCTGGGATTGGCCCAGCTAGCTAAATATAATGCTATCTTGCTTTACCCGATATTTCTGGTGCTTATGGTATTTGAATCGCAAAAAACAGGTAAATCAAAAATAACGGGCATCTTAACCAAATTCATTATTGCGGTTGTTTTATCTTTAGTTGTTGTATGGGCCGGGTATGGCTTCGATTTTCAGCCTATTCTTAAAGACGCCATGAGAGTTAATGATAAAGTGGAGATGGCGCGTAAAATCATGCCTTTTCTCAGTGATGCAAAGCTGCACGATATACTTTTTCGCATTCCAATTCCGCTTGGGTCTCATATATTGGGAATATCAGGAGTTTTTCGACATAGTTATGAAGGGCATCGTACATTCTTTTTAGGGAAATGGTCAGGGGAGGGCAACATATTTTATTTCCTTGTAGCGTTTATGATAAAGAATCCAATACCTATGCTCATACTATTCATTATAGGATTTTTTATAGTAATAAAGAAGGGGGTAGGAAGAGCAGAAAGAGTTGTTTTAATAACTTTGGCGGCATATTTCATAGCCTCATCCCTTGGAAAACTGCAGATAGGCATAAGACATATATTGCCCTTGTATCCATTGTGTTTTATGATAGCGGGAAGGACGGCAGAGTTACTCAATAGAAAATTTTTGAATTTAGCGGTAGCGATATTAATAGCTTGGCATATTTTTTTAACATTAATTGCATGGCCTAATTATATTGGTTATTTTAATGAAATTATAGGCGGATCAAGGAATGGATATAAATATTTAAGAGATTCAAATATTGATTGGGGTCAGGATCTCCCCGCCTTATCAGACTATATGAAAAAGAATAATATAAATGAAGTTGTATTAGAATACTTTGGACAATCGGATCCTGCGGTATATGGTATTCGGTATAAGAAATTACAACCCGAAGAATTGGTAAAGCCTAAAGATAAGACATATGCCATAAGCGCACAAAACCTTGAGAGTGCACGATGGGCCAGGGATTATAAACAAACTGCTATTGTTGGCAGCTCCATATTTATTTATGACCTAACCAAGAAAAATTATAAATGAATGAAAAAATATTTCTAACGGTTATTATCCCTGCGTATGATGAAGAAAATAACATTAAAAGTACACTTGAAGAAGTCGCTGATTATCTGAATAAAAAAGCTTTTGCTTATGAGATTATGGTTGTAGATGACGGCTCTCGCGATGATACAGCTGAGGTAGCAAAAAAGGCATCTTCAATATTCAGCAATTTTAGAATCATAAAAAACAAATCCAATAAAGGTAAAGGTTTTTCCGTAAAAAGGGCGATGCTAGAAGCTAAGGGTGATTATGCACTTTTTATGGATGCCGATAATTCTACATCGATCTACGAGTTTGATAAATTTTTGCCGTATATTAAGGAAGGGTACGACGTCGTAATATCTTCAAGAAGACTGAAGGAATCGATAGTAGAAGAACCTCAACCGCTGCTGCGGGCTAAGATGGGCGCAGTCTATATTTTTCTATCAAAGTTCATTTTTAAACTGGACGTAAAAGATTTCAATTGCGGATTCAAAGCCTATAACACAAAACATACGCGACATATATTTGAAGCGCAGAAAATGTATGATTGGAGTTTTGATGTAGAGTTGCTTTTTCTTGCAAATAAATATTACTTAAAATTAAAAGAGGTGCCTGTTCGTTGGATCCATAAAAGCGGTTCTAAGGTAAAACCTATCAAAGATGCTATCAAGTCGTTCATAAGTATATTGAAGATAAAAATGAACGATGTTGCACACGGATATCAATAAGTCAATCAGCATTCGTTTACGATATGAAAGATCTTAATGCATCTAAATAAAAAGATAAAACTGAATACGTTAACAAAAAAAGCATGGGAAGATAATTGGGAAAACATCTCTATCGAAGAGGTGCTGGAGATATTCTCTTATGTACGTGTAAAAAAACAAATGGATTTATTTTTACAATATCTCCCTAAGGATAAAAAAATTCTTGAAGGTGGATGCGGTCTAGGCCCTTACGTTTTACGCCTTCGACAACTTGGCTACGATGTAATAGGCAATGATTATAATTTTTCTCCTCTATCAAAGGTTAAACAATATGATCCATCCACGCTCCTTATATGCGCCGATATTTTAAAAACTCCGTTTCGCAATAATTCTTTCGGAGGGTATCTTTCATTGGGGGTCCTGGAGCATTTTGCCGAAGGGCCGGAAGGGGCCATATGCGAAGCGCACAGAATTTTAAATAGAGAAGGGATCTTTATCGTTCAGCTCCCTATAAATAATATACTAAAAGTATTGCGATCGCCAATAGATATGTTCAAGCGTAATCCTCTTGCGCGATGGATATTAAGACAGCCCAAAAAAATATATTATTGGGAACAATATATAAAGCCAAAAAAGTTTTCAAAAATGCTGGTGGATGGTGGGTTTGAAGTTAAGGCTGTCATACCTATAGATCATACTCATAATTTGTGTACATTTTGCGGTGCGCTATTTCGTGATAAGAAAAGATATGACGAAGCGAATATGCTTGGCATCCGAGTCGGGGCAGCGTTAGAGAAGTTGCTTCCCTGGTCCACGGCTGCAGAAGCTATATTTATCTGTAGTAAAAAATAGTCATCAGTTCATATTTTATACCCTCCATTTTAATATAGGTAATGCCGTAATATCTATGGCTACTTATGACATGTATTGACTATTAAAGAATACTATTGACATCCTATCCCTATATGGTATAATCAAACAAACTTAATGCGCTAACAAAAATAGGCACATATGAATAAAAAGGAGAACGAGGATATGGAGATAAAAGAAAATCAAGTATATACTACGGAAGAGGCTGGTGAGCTTCTGAGGATTTCGCCTAGCACCACGATGAGACTTATTAAAAAAGGCCTTATAAGAACTGCGAAAGTTGGGCGCCAGTATCGCATACTTGGCAAGGAGATATTGCGCGTGATCTCTCCCCATTTTGAGGATCAAGTGGGTAAGGTTTATAACAAGGCACGTCATTGGGTCCATGAAGGCGTGGACAAATAAAGAAATATATAAGAGGTTGGTACCTTAATATGAATAAAAATAGCAGAAACAACCTGATACCTTTTAATGTGCCTTTAGTAACCGGCAAGGAAATATTTTATATAAAACAAGCGATTCAAAGCAGAAAGATCTGTGGTGACGGTGACTTTACAAAGAAATGCAATCAGTGGCTGGAGGACAGGACTAAGTCAAAGAAGACGTTGGTAACAACTTCCTGCACGCATGCGCTCGAAATGGCGGCTATTTTGGCAGGCATAGAAAAAGGAGACGAAGTTATAATGTCTTCATTTACCTTTGTTTCAACCGCCAATGCTTTTGTTTTAAGGGGGGCCAAAATTGTATTTGTTGATATAAACTCCAAGACGATGAACATAGACGAGAATAAGATAGAAAGAGCTATTACCGGTAATACCAAGGCCATAGTGCCAGTTCATTACGGCGGCATTGCTTGTGAAATGGACTCTATCATGAAAATAGCCAGAAAGCATAATTTGCTGGTTATAGAAGATGCCGCGCAAGGAATGATGGCAAGCTACAAAGGCCGGATGCTTGGCAGTATAGGGCACCTTGGCTGCTATAGTTTTCACGAGACCAAAAATTACAGCTGCGGAGAAGGCGGCGCAATACTCATAAATGACGAAAACTTTATAAACAGAGCCGAGATTATAAGAGAGAAAGGTACGAATAGATCGAAATTCTTAAGAGGGCAGGTCAACAAGTACACATGGGTTGATATAGGTTCCAGTTACCTATTGAGCGAAATAAACGCGGCATTCCTATACGCGCATTTCCAGTTGGCGGAGAAGGTTAACAAAAAGAGACTTTCTATATGGGATATATACTATAATAATTTAAAAAAACTAGAGAGGCAGGGGCCCCTGGAATTGCCGCATGTGCCCAATCATTGCAAACATAATGCGCATACATTTTATATAAAGTTAAAAGATGTGGAAGAAAGACAGCGGCTTATGGATTTTTTGAAAAGCAGAAATATACAGACAACATTTCATTATATACCGTTGCATTTGTCGTTGGCCGGAAAAAAATTCGGAAGATTTTCGGGGGAAGATAAATACACGTTAAAAGAGAGCGAAAGGCTTCTCAGGTTGCCGTTGTACTACGATCTGAAGCCAAGACAGACCGACTATGTGACAGCGCAAATAGAAAAATTTTTCAGTGACTAAGATAGCTACCCCGATATCGCATCTATTTAAAGATAAAGCTCACGCTGAAAGGATAATTGCGCACTCTGGTTGCCTGGAGTGCAGAGACGACTCTCTGGATTCGGTATTTCCCGGGCAGGAGCTCTTCCATTGCGATATTCAGCCTATCCATAGGCTGCAGAAGAAAGAGTTCGATCATTTAAAACGCATAAAGAGCATTAAACCCAAGTTGCGCCTGATCACTTTTCATATAGCATCATGTTGCGATAAGCCTGTACTAAAAAATATGATCTTCAATGCAGGTGGTACGGTATATACGGAAAAAGAGATGCTGAATAATGCCAGTGAGAATATAGCAAAGATAAGAAATATTTTCGGCGAAGATATTGGGATCGCTATAGAGAATAATAATTATTATCCCACAGAAGCATATGAGTATGTTACGGAGCCCGAATTCATATCTAAGCTGGTCAATGAAAATGATATAGGGTTATTATTCGATATTGCCCATGCAAGAGTGGCTTCCTATAATAAAAAGACGGCGTATGAAACATACAGAGATGCCCTGCCGCTATCCAGAGTCAAGCAGCTTCATATCAGTGCATATGGGGTGAATAAAAATGATGGCATAGCGTATGATATGCATGAATATCCAAAGGACGAAGATTTCTCGGAGGCAGCTTATCTGTTAAAGTGTTTCGATATAGGATATTTAGGGGTCGAATATTACAAAGATACGGAGAATTTAATAAAATCATTAAAAGAGGCGAGGAAACTTATATGAGCTATTTAGAAGACCTGTTTAACCTTAAGAATAAGGTGGTTGTAGTTACGGGCGGCGCGGGGCAGCTTGGCACCACTATCTGCGAAGCGTACAAAAAAGCAGGGGCAAAACCTATCGCCCTGGACTCAGTTGTTCCAAAATACAGGCTGAAAGATGTCGAATATCATAAATTAGATATCACTAAAAAAGCAGATGTGATAAAGGTGTTTGATAAGCTGATAAAAGACCACAATTCAATAGATATTTTGATAAACAATGCAGGCGTAAGTGTTTTTGAGCCATTTGAGGAAAGGAAAGAAAAGAGCGTAGACCTGGTAATGGATGTGAATTTAAAGGGCACGTTCTTTTGTATTCAGGCCTACGTCAATTTGTTTGATAAATATAGGCTTGAAAAAGGATCGATCGTAAATATAGGGTCATTTTACGGGGTAATAAGCCCCGATTTCAGGATCTACACAGACTGTAGCAGGAAAAATTCGGAGATATATGGCGCTACAAAGGCCGGGGTAATACAGATGACCAGATATTTTGCCGCGCATTTAGCTGATAGAAATATCAGAGTGAACGCGGTATCTCCCGGAGGCATATTCAATCCCGGCAATCCGCAGGGCAAGGATTTTATAAAAGAATATTCATTCCGTTGCCCCATGAAAAGAATGGCCAATGGTACAGAGGTAGTGGGTGCCATCATCTACCTTTCCAGCGATGCGGCAAGTTATACTACGGGGCACAATATAATAACGGATGGCGGCATGAGCTGCTGGTAAAAAAGCGGAGAAGATCATGGCATATCATAGAGATTTAAAAAAGCATGGTTTTAAAACAGGTAATAAAGTGTATGTGGTGGCAGAGATAGGCCTGAATCACGGCGGCGATATAAGAACGGCTGAAAAATTAATTGAGTCAGCTTCGAAGACCGGCGTTGACGCGGTGAAGTTTCAAACGTACATAACCGAAAAGAGAGCGCCGGTCAATTCCCCTATTTTTGGGGTACTGAAAAAGTGCGAACTCCCGTTCTTGGCCTTTAAAGGGCTTAAAGAATATTCGCTTGCTCGCGGAGTGGAGTTTTTTTCTACGCCATTTGACGAGGAGAGCGTAGATCTTCTGGAAAGCATAGATTGCAATATATATAAGATCGCTTCTTTCGATGTAGTGAACCATAGGCTTTTGAAGAAGGTCGCGGATACAAAAAAAACAGTTGTAATGTCTGTAGGCATGTCTAATCTGTCTGAGATAGAAAGGGCGTTCAAAATTTTAAAGAACGGATCCGATAATATCGCGCTTCTGCATTGTATCTCGGCATATCCGGCCAGGGAAGAGGACTCAAATTTATCCGCGATCCGGACTTTAAGCGATAAATTCGATTGTGTGATAGGCCATTCGGACCATACAAATGACATACAAGTGCCTCTTTATGCCGTGGCGGCCGGTGCCCAGATCATAGAAAAGCATTATAAAATAAACGCTGCTATGGCTTGCGTGGATGCGCCGGTCTCTATTTCAGAGCTTCAGATGAAGAAGCTCGTTGGCGAGGTCAGGAGGCTTGAACGCATATTCGGCAATGATGCCGTTGCTATAAGAGAGGCGGAGAGGCCTTGCGAAATATTCAGGAGGCATACGACCGCACGATGAATAAGCTTTTCGTTTTTCAGAAAGATACCGATAAAGAGTACCTCGCGGAACTGGCCGAAGGTTTTAAGAGATGTGAGGCGACCTCCTCTATGATCGACTTTAAAGACCTGTCGGTTGATTATTTGACCAGTAGTGCGTCCGAAGTGGTTATCTCTAACGGTTTGCCGAAAGAATGGTACTTTGTATTGAAAGGACTCAATGTAGTTACGATAACTCTCGATCAGATAGAAAAATATGTTTCTTTATCCGATATAGTCATAGATTGCAAAAGCCAGGATGATAACAGGTATTTTACGGGTACAGAGTATTCGATATGTAAAAACGGGGATCTGGAATTTGAAGAGATAACAAATCTTATCATGAAGTTCGAATGGGATTCAAAATTCTGGGGTTTCCCCGTAGCGTATTTAAGCTCCAGGTATCTTACCGATAATATTGTGCACAGAATAGACAAGGTGATAAAACGGGACAATATAAGGCTCGTTGAATATCAATGCAATTGCCACGATAATAGAAGCGTCAAGGCGGCAGAAGAGAACGGGTTCCATTTTACGGACATCAGGGTATCGTTTGAAAAGGACCTTAAGGCTAAACATGAATGCAAAATGCCCGCCGGCATCACCTTCGCCAGGGCGAAAGAGAATGATATAAAAACGCTGAGAGATATAAGCAGCTATCTTTATAAAGATAGTAGATATTTTTTTGATGAAAACTTTGACAGAGAAAAGGCGAATGAATTTTATAAAGAATGGGTAGAGAAGGCCGTTTTAAGTAAGTTTGATGACGAATGCTGTTGCCTTTATGATAATAATATCGCATTTGGATTTTGCACAATAAAATATCATGTTTCAGGTACCGCAAACATAGGATTATTCGGGATGGCAAAAAAGTACCAGGGGCGCGGATTATCAATCTTGCTGCTGAATATGGTATTTGATCGTTTAATAGATAAGGGCATTAAAAAGCTATTCGTTGTTACGCAGGGCCGCAATTACGCGGCGCAAAGGCTTTATCAGAAAGCCGGATTTATTACGAAATCAACCGAACTTTGGTATCACAAGTGGTTATACTAAAATATTTACAAATGATCGAGTTATCATGATAGCGGCTATAATTCAGGCAAGGATGGGTTCGACGAGATTGCCGGGCAAGGTTCTGAAAGAGGTGAACGGTTCGCCGCTATTAAAATACCAGATCGACAGGGTGCGCGGATCTAGCGTATTGAATAAAATAGTGATAGCTACTACTGACCAGGCCGAGGACGATCCTATAGCCTTATTTTGCAAAAGTAATGATATTGAATGTTTCCGAGGATCAAAAGATGACGTGCTTAGCCGGTACTACGAATGTGCAAAAAAGCTTAAAATAGATACTATCGTAAGATTGACAGGCGATTGTCCTTTATCGGATCCGGAAATAATAGATAAGATGATAGGACTATATCGTTCCGCCGGCGTTGACTATGCAGCCAATACAGTGCCGCCCGAAACGAGGAAGTATCCTTCAGGGCTTGATGTAGAAGTATTTAGTTTTTCAGCTTTGAAAAGAGCGCACGAAGAATGTAAAAATAAACATGACAGGGAGCACGTGGCTTTTTATTTCTGGAAATATAATAACGGATTTAAGACAATGCAGCTCGGTAGCTCGAAAAATTATTCAAAGTACAGGCTTTCGGTTGATTATCCGGAAGATCTGGAAGTAGTGAAATTTATTATCACTGTGTTGAAAAGTAAAAATTCATTTGGCCACGCTGAAGAAATTTTTGAGATTCTGGATGAAAATCCGCACATCAAGGAAAAAAATTCTAAATATTATTTTGGTATAGGATGGAACAAACAAGGTTCGGCTAAATGACCGTACAAAATTACATAAAAGAAGATCTCGAGATATTAAAAAAATGTCCGTGGTGTAACTCCATTTCTTATCGAAAATGGGGAAAACCGGTAAGCGATTTCAGATCTGTTAAGTGCGCCGGATGCGGGTTGATCTATGTACAAAACAGGCTGAATAAGCAGGGCCTGGAGAAGCATTACAAGAATTATTTATCCGGGATCCATCAGGCAGATAAAAAGGCAAACCGGCAAAGAGAACTGATGTATGATCTCGAGTTTGACCTGATCAATTTATATTGCAAAAAAGGAAGAGCGCTGGATGTAGGATGCAGCGGCGGGTATTTTTTGGACCATTTTAAGAAAAATGGGTACAAATGTTATGGCGTTGAATTCGGTGAAGAGGCCGCAAAAGAAGCGCTGAAGAAGTACCGGGTCTATTTCGGCGATTTTGCGGATCTAAAAATATATGATAAATTCGATCTTATAGTTTTTCGCGGTGTTATCGAGCATATAGCAGACCCAAGGTCATATCTCAAGAAGGCTATAACGTTATTGAATAAAGGCGGTTATATTTATATTACAAGTACTCCCAACTCTCGATCATTATGCTGTGAGTTATTCGAAGAGATGTGGAATCAGCATGCGCCGGAAGGGCACCTCATGCATTTTACGCCGCAGCACTTTGATCATTTTTTTACGGCACATAAGCTTAGTAAAATCGCAGAACATTATTTTTATGAAGATACACCATATGCGGATGTTCAGAATGACGTTCTTAAAGTAGCGGCCGCTGTGGTAAGGAAAAGAAAGCAACTGCCGATAAATTTTAAATCACCGGCGTTTTATGGCAATATGATGAGCCTGATATATAAAAAATAAGGAGATTTTTTGAAATTAGCATTGGGCAGCGTAAGATTTGGGATGAATTACGGTATAAGCAGTAGAAGAGACAGGATACATCAGACGGAAGTTTTTGAAATATTGAATGAAGCCGCGAGAGCTGGCATCGATACTATTGATACTGCATATGAGTATGGAGAAAGTGAAAAGGCTATAGGCTATTTTTTGAAGTCTAACAAAAATGTATTTAAAATAATTTCCAAACTCCCTAAGTGCTGTCATAACGATGTGCCGGGGTTTTTCAGGAAGTCATTAAGCAATTTAAACGTAAATGCACTATACGGATATTTGATCCATAATTTCGAAAGCTTCAAAAGCGATGAGAAGATATGGGATGAGTTGCGTAAAATAAGGTCCGCAGGCAAGGTTAAGAAGATAGGTTTTTCCCTGTATTATCCTTCGGAGCTGGAACATCTCTTTAGTAAAAAAATATCGTTTGATATGGTGCAGGTGCCATACAGCATATTAGATCAGAGATTTGCCCCTTACTTTCAGCAGTTAAGGAAGAAGGGTGTTGAAGTTTACGCCAGGTCTGTTTTTCTGCAAGGCCTTATACTTAAAGAGCCGGTGAAGATCCCTGAAAGCCTGAAAGGGGTCTCCGGGAAATTAATGGCCCTAAGAGATCTGTCGCGCAATATCAGCATTTCGATAGAGGCTCTTTGCCTTCTATTTGTGGCCCTTAATGATAATATCGATAAAGCGGTTGTGGGGATAGGGAGTGTTAAACACGTAGAAGATAACGTAAACGCCTTTAAATATGCCTCGAAGGTTAGAAAGATATACGATGAGCTCCTCGGGATGAAAGAGGATGATGAGAAGATCCTCGTACCGTCAAGGTGGGAGCTGAAAAGTTCATAGAATTTTATAAGGAGAAAAACAGATGCAGGATAAGATGACGCAGCAGTTAAAAAAATGGAGCGGTGATTTCGGGAAAGAATATACGGATAGGAGCATATACGGGCCTAAGGAGCTGGATATTTTTTATAAAAATATGTGGGGTGTCAAGAGGAGCGAAATGAACGAAGAGTTCCTCTTCGAGATAAAGAAAAACGTATCGAGCATCCTGGAGGTCGGAGCAAATGTCGGTAACCAGTTGGCGCTGCTTCAGTCAACAGGGTTTAAAAATCTTTATGGCATAGAGATCCAGGGGTATGCGGTTGAAAAGGCGAAAGAGCTCACGAAAGGTATCAATATAATAGAAGGATCGGCTTTTGACATACCTTTCAAGGATGGATATTTCGATATGGTATTTACAAGCGGGGTCTTGATACACATAGCGCCTTCCGATATAAATACTGTCCTCGATGAGATCTATCGTTCATCAAAAAGATATATATGGTGTTTCGAATATTATGCTGATAAGTATACCGAGATAGGTTACCGCGGCAATAAAAATCTTTTATGGAAGACGAACTTTTGTGAGCTATTTCTGGATCGCTTTAAGGATCTCGCGCTTCTCAAGGAGAAGAAATTTAGATATGTCGATAACGATAATGTAGATAGCATGTTTTTGCTTGAAAAAAGTAAAAATAAAGGGAGGTAGCTATGAAACGTTGCAAGAAGTGTATTATGCCGGACACAAGACCTGAATTGACTTTTGACAAAAATGGCGTTTGCGATGCCTGTCGTTCAGCAGAACGAAAAGACAGAGCGATTGATTGGAATGCGAGAAGGAAAGAGTTTGAATCTATACTTGACAGATACAGAAACAAAGACGGTAAGAATTATGATTGCATAATACCGGTAAGCGGCGGCAAAGACAGCACCTATCAAACTTATATGATGAAGAAAGTATTTGGTATGAACCCGCTTTGCGTTACCTTTGCTCAATGTAGATGCACGGAGCTGGGCAGGAAGAACCTTCAGAATATGAGGGAACTGGGCGTGGATTCAATCCTCTTTACACCGAATCCGATTATATACAGGAAGCTTTTTAAAATAGGTTTTGAGAGGGTGGGCGACCCATGTTGGCCTTGTCACGTCGGCATATTCACCTATCCCATACGCGTGGCAGTGCAATACAATATCCCTCTTTTGATATGGGGAGAGAACCAGCATATGGAATACGGTGGACCGGCTTCGGTCCGGGACAACCCTTATCTTGATAAGAACTGGCTGCTGCAATTTGGCGGCATGCTTGGAAATAGAGTGGAAGATATGCTGGGAGACGGTATAACCGAAAAAGACCTTATACCATATACATATCCCACTAACGAAGAAATCCATCATGTTGGCGTAACAGGAGTATTCCTGGGTCATTATTTCAGGTGGGATGCGAGAAAGCAGCTTGAGATTATAAAAAAGAATGGATTTACCGTACGTGAAACACGGTCACCAGGAGCATTTACAAATTATGAAAATCTGGACTGCAGTTTTGTAGATATACACGATCATCTTAAATATCTCAAGTACGGATTCGGCAGATGCACGGATCAGACATGCATTGATATCCGCCTCGGCCGATTGACGCGCGAGGAGGCTCTCGAGATAGTGAAAAAATATGATCATGAAGTCGAGAGCGTGAAAGAATTTTGCAAATTTATAGGCATAACAGAAGAAGGGTTTTGGAAGACAGCGAATTCTTTCAAAGGCAAATGGGCTGAAGAAGAGTTGAAGAACTACTCCAGGGCTCTAAAATAAGTTTAAATAACTTTAATTTGAAATGAAGAACATACTTTTTATAGCACAAGAAGCTTCGGGGCTGCAAGAGGTACTTCCTTCGATTAAACAAGGCACCTTACAAGAGGGCGGGAATTTTTTTATCCTTGCTATAGGAGACAAGGTAAAGTCTATTCTCCGAAAAAATCGGGAAAATTTTATTGATATAAATGACTTTCTTTCATATGAGGATAACCTTGCGATAGATAGATTTGCCCGTTATTGCGCAGAAGAGTGGTTCAAGGATCCTGATTTCGACGATATACTGCAATACCGCCGAATAAATCTCGGTCGTACTATAGTGAACGGCTTTGACGAGTACATGTCATGGCTGGCAAAACAATACATGGTGGCAAAAAGACTGTTAGCCGGAAAAAATATCACAGGAGTGGTAGTTTATGCCGCTAAAAATAGCATTATTGTAAAAGGAGATTTTAACGATATACAAGATTTGATTATTTCCGAGGTAACGAAAGACTTTTGTGCAGAGAAAGAGATAGCTTATAAAATCATATCTGCCGGCAAAATACGTTATGATAAACCAACCGTATCTATGCAAGACATTATAAAAAACATTATTAAAGAGATTGTAAAAAGCCATATAAGAGTTCTTCTTCAGATTTTTTATTTTGTCAAAAGGGATAGATCGAGTAAAAATATATTATTCTCATCTTCTTACAGGATCGTAAAAGAAATAATGGAGACGCTCATAAGATCGAAGAAGTATTCGATCTTTTATCTCAGAGAAGTCTTCAGTATAAAGCAATCCATCCTTTTTAGTTTGGGCGGGGTTAAGTATAAAATTTTTAAAAACAAAAGAGTATTGCTAGATATAACCGTCAAGATAGACAGCCTATGGAATTCTTTTAATAAGATACTGGAAAAAAAAGATACCTTTGTATTTGATGGTTTCCCGCTTGACAAGATGATGAAGCCCAGATTAGAAGAGATATGTAAAAAAACTTTTCCTAAGATAGCGGCAAGAATAGATTATTTCTATAATTTGCTTCAGAAAGACAAGGTATCTTTAATTATTGTTGATGAGGATGTCTGTGTTTTTAATAAGTCTCTCGTTTTAGTAGCAAACAACTTAGGCATTAAAAGTATAGTTATACAGCACGGTTTTCTAGGTTCGGTAAAAGAATTCCGCAGAGCATTTTATCCGCTCAACGCAACAAAAATAGCAGTGTGGGGCGAGATAACAAAAGACGTCTTACTTGCTTATGATATACCAGAAGAATCAATAGCAGTTACAGGATGTCCATGGTTAAGCAATGCCAATGATGTATTAAAAAAAAATAAAGATGAGATAAAGCACAGACTTGGTTTAAATGTACGCTATAAAACTATCCTTTATCCGGATCAAAGCGTGCTCGAAGACCATCTTCATATTGCTTCAACGTCTTCAAATGCCAGAGTTCTGACAGAATATATGGCTGATATAGTCAAAACGGTTTTAACACTTAGCAATACGCAACTTATTCTTAAAAGTCACCCAGGGCTTCATGGCAGAATGATGCAGATTATTCAAAATTCTGCCGAATTAAATAAATTATTAGAAGAATTAAAGAGGCAGAAGCGCGCCTATATTATAGATCAGCATAATATAATGGAGCTTATTACCATATCGGATGTTATTATATTTGATACTACTACAGTGGGTTTTGAAGCTATTCATCTAGGTAAGCCGGTTGTGCATTATGCTGTAATGCCTACGGTGAAAGAGCCATATTATTTTAAGTACGGTGCTTTTTATTACGCAACGACAGAGGCGCAGCTCAGAGAAGCTGTCGTACGTGCTCTTGAATTTCCGCATGAACGCGATGAAAATAGACGAAAATTTACAGAGGAGTATTTTTATGATTCACCGGGATCTGTTTCCAGAGTTGCGCACCTGATTGAAGACATGGTTTCCTGAAACTATTACATGAAGAACTATTTTATGGCAGGACTAATATGGCTACTACGGAAAAAGTAAATTGTAATTTTTGCAAAGCCGATAAGTGCAAAGTTGTATATAGCGAGGGCAAATTAAAGCTTGTAAAATGTGGATCCTGCGGATTCAATTACGTTAATCCGCGTATAAAGATAGAAGATTTGATGGAACATTATGATGAGAACCACACTATCGGTGCTGAGGCTGCGAGGAGGAAATTAAAGAACGCATCTCCTGAGCAACAGGTAGTTACCGACCAGAGCAGGTGGTCGCAGAAACAGTGGAACGCTTTAAACGGTTGGTTATGGGATGACCTGAGGCGTGTAATGAGACACAAAAAAGGCGGAAGACTATTAGATGTAGGATGCGGTGATGGTGCGCGTCTTCAGGTGGCATTAGAACATGGCTGGAAAGATTTATACGGCCTCGAGGTGTCAGATGCAGCTATTGAAAAACTGAAAAAAAGATTCAGTTTTCCAGACGGTGATAAGCGTTTTAAGAACGCGTCTATAATAAAAAGCGGCTTTCCGGAAAATTCTTTCGACGTGATTACTTATTGGTCGGTACTTGAGCACGTTGTTGACCCGCTGGAAAATTTACAAAAAGCGAACAGCCTTCTTAAAAAAAGCGGCATCTTAGCTATACGCGTCCCTAATGTCCGTGAGGAATTTTTTCGTAAATATCAGACAAATTTCGCCAAGTTCATAATGCCTCTATGGTTAAAGAAGCTCTGCGGCGTCCGCGATTTAAGGCAAATTTCTTTCAATGAGATATCGGATCTTACGCTCGGCACGTCTGGTTCAGTCGGCGGTCTAGATCTGGAACTTCATGTAAATCATTTTAACGATGATACGCTATGCAAATTCCTGAATGAAAGCGAATTTAAAGTACTCGAGAATGGAGTTGGTGAAGAACCGTTTTTATTACAAGAGATAAATATAAAAACCATAACGCAGGCATTTACACGCGCGTTTTCGCAAATACCGTATTATTGTACATTTTGCAGGCGATTCAATTTTTCGCAGCAGCTATTTTTTATTGCGCAAAAGAAATAATTTATGAAGATACTAATGGTTTATCCTACTTTCAGACGTGGCAGGTATGTACTGCCGCTTGGTATGGCCTATATTGCTGCTGTTCTTCGAAATAAAGGGCACAGGATACAGGTTATAGACGCCGATGCATATTCTTTTAATTCTGAGCAGATAAAGACGTTATTGAAAAAACTTAATTATGATATTGTAGCTACCGGCGGATTGGCGACATCCTATAAATTCGTAAAGGACCTTTGTAATGAAGTTAAAAAAGTCCGTCCTGATGTTAAGATAATAGCCGGAGGCCATTTTATAAGCCCTGTTCCTGAAATAGTCATGAATTCTACGAAAATAGACATAGGCGTTATAGGAGAAGGAGAAGAAACCGCGCTTGAGCTAATAGAGGCGGTGGAGAAAAATCAAAGTCTGCACAATGTGGCAGGGTTGATTTTTAAAGACGGCTGGACGCTAACCCGTACAAAGCCCCGCGAGTTGATACAGGATCTCGACACCCTACCGTTTCCCGCAGTAGATTTATTCTATGCGGAAGATGTATATTCAAAATATAGCATTTCCAGCTCGATCTTTGGCGCCCGAAAGTCGCTTAGCATATTTACAGGGCGTGGATGTCCTTATCAATGCACTTTCTGCTCCTATGACCGTAGGGTGCGAATAAGAAGTAATGATAATATTCTTGCAGAAATAGATGAATTGCGTAAAAGGTATCACATAGAGGCGTTCACGGTAATGGATGAGCTTTTCATCCTGAATAAAGAACGTGCAACGGATTTTTGTGAGAAGCTTATAAAAAAAAACTGGAATTTACGGTGGACAGCATGTGGTAGAGTTAATCTTGTTGATAAGGAGCTTCTGAAACTTTTAAGAAAAGCAGGCTGTATATTTCTGTCATATGGCATAGAATCCGGAGACAAGAGCGTTCTCAAAAGAATGAAAAAAGGTATAACGCTGGAACAGGTTGTTGATGCGATCAGGTGGACTAAAGAGGCTGGGATTGAGCCGGGAGGTTCTTTTATCTTAGGTATGCCTGGCGAGAATCATGCGACGATTCAAAATACAGTCAAATTATATAAAGAAATAAATAAATATAGAAACTATGCCTGCGAATTCTTTTTTGCTACACCTTATCCTGGAACAGCATTATATGATGAAATGCGTTCGAAGGGCCGCATCGGGGATGAAGTCAGTTATTTCGAAAAGATATCGGCTGCGGGCGACGCCTTTAATTTTGTGGTTAACTGCACTGACGAGTTAAATGATAGCGAACTGCTGAAGATTAAAAAAGATATAGAAAAGGATGTTTATAAAGATTTTGCAAGGAAACATCCGTTTCTCGTATCGTTCAGGAAGATATTGGAGAGGACAGGATGGTGCTACCTTGAGAAGGCGCTTGTAAAAATTAAGGTTTGTGGGCTTATCGGTTTTATACATCTATGTATGCGGAAAACGGGACTATTGTCCAGCGAAGAAGCTATTGTTTATCAAAAGCTTTTAGAAAGTTCAAAATAGATTTCATGCAATGAATAAAAAACTTGTCACAATAATAGATTATAAGATGGGAAATGTCCGTTCGGTGGCGAAGGCATTCGAGGCTATAGGATGCAAAACATTGATTTCCAACAAGTCTGATGATGTAGGCAAGGCTTCGTTCCTCGTGTTGCCAGGCGTGGGTACTTTTGGGGAAGGGATGAGGCATCTTACAGAGCTTGGGCTTATAGAACCCTTACGTGATCAGGTATTTAATAAAGGGATGCCGTTTTTGGGAATATGTTTAGGCATGCAACTTCTCGCCAATGAAGGATATGAAAACGGATATCATAAAGGATTAGGGTGGATAGATGGTGTTGTGAAACGTTTTAGCTTTAACGATGAAAAGCTAAAAATTCCCCATATGGGGTGGAATGATATAAATATAATATGCGACAGTCCTTTATTCTACGATACGAAAAATAATAGGACATTCTATTTTGTTCACAGTTATCATCTTATCAGTGAAGATCCCAGGATGTGTATTGCGCGCTGCCATTATGGGTATGATTTTACTGCCGCTATTCAATCGAATAATATATTTGCGACACAATTTCATCCGGAGAAGAGCCAGAAGGCAGGTTTAAAGGTATTGAATAATTTTGTAAACAATATAGATAAATAGGCATGCTTAAAAAACGTTTGATACCTATAATGCTGTTTAAAAACGACCGGCTGGTAAAAAGCATCCGGTTCGAAGAATTTCGTAACGTTGGCAACCCTATACAGATGGCTCGAGTTTACAACTCACGCGGTGTTGATGAGCTTGTATTTCTTGATATAAATGCAACATGTGAAAAACGAAAACCTCTCTTGGTATTTATAAAAGAGATATTGGAGGAATGTTTTATGCCTCTTACAGTCGGCGGCGGCATAAGAAATCTGAATGATATAGACGATCTTCTTAAGATAGGCGCTGACAAAGTATCAATAAATACTGCGGCTGTAGAAGATCCTTCTTTTGTCAGTGAAGCGGCAAAGAGGTTTGGCAGCAGTAATATCGTTGTTTCTATCGATGCAAAACGAAAACCGGACAGTAAGTACGAAGTTTTTACACATGGCGGGCATGCTGCTACCGGCTTAGACGCTGTGGATTTCGCGAAGCAGGCAGAAGAGATGGGGGCGGGGGAGATCCTCATAAATTCTATAGATAGTGATGGGATGATGGGCGGATATGATATAGGCCTTATACATAATGTTTCAAGTGCAGTTAATGTTCCTGTAATAGGTTGTGGTGGAGCTGGCAAACCCAAAGATTTTGTCGATTGCGTTACTTTGGGCGGCACTTCAGCTGTGGCTGCGGCGAGTATATTTCATTTTACGGAATATACACCCGCTATGATAAAAAGACATATGAAAGATCAGGGTTTGGATGTAAGGATAAATTATTAATGAAAAAGGACTTATGACATCTGAAAAACGCGGAATTGCCAAAGATACTTTTTTTTATACAATAAGCCAGATCATATCTCAGGGTATAGGGTTTGTTACAAGTATTGTTATACGTAATGCTCTCGGGCCTTTGTTTATGGGTATTTGGAGTGCTTTAAGAGTTGTCCTTGATTATACCCAATACAGCGGTCTCGGCATGACTAGTGCGGCATATTGCGAGATACCGTACTTAAAAGGCGCGGGAAAACTTGAAGAAGCTGAAAAAGTTAAGAATTTAACATTTACTTTTACGATGGTAGTATCATCTTTTATCGCGATAATGATTTTTGTGAGTTCTTTTTTTCTCGCAAAGAGATATGAGCCTTATGTCATTAATGGATTGAGAGTTGTGGCTTTAGGGACCATCCTTACTTTTCTTTATAGTTTTCTTTCCGTTATTTTAAGAGCTGAAAAGAAGTTTGTGTCTATAAGTAAGGCAATGGTTTTGAATGCTGCTCTTGCGCTCATATTCGCTGTTACATTGGTTACGCGTTATAAGATATACGGCATGTATGCTGGTTTTTTATTGGCCTTGGTGACTACCTCGATTTTTATACTGGTAAACGATAATATAAAATTCAGGTTTTATTTTAATACCAAGCATTTAATGAAACTTATGGCGATAGGTTTACCGCTTTTTTTTAACGGCATCTTTTATATTATCTATATAAGTTCAGACAAGATACTCATACTCAAATTAATAGGCACTGAAGCGCTCGGTTATTATTCTCTCGCGATGTTAGTATCCAGCACGATCGATAGCTTTCCGCGGCTTTTCGGCATTGTAATATTTCCGCGGGCGCAGGAGAAATATGGTGAAGTACAATCATATGAGTACATAAAAAAATACGTAGAGAAGCCGACAAAACTATTTTTTTACATGAGCGTAATATTTTTAGGATACGCTTACTTTGCAATCTCAGGATTGGTTCCTTACATAATGCCTAAGTTTACGCCGGGCATATTAAGCGCGAAGATACTCTTATGCGGCGTAATAATTTTCATGCTCATAGTATTTTCGGAAACATTTATTGTAGTCATCAGAAAGCAGCTTTATCTGATACCGATACTCTTAATATCCACAGCTATAGGTATTACGGCAAGTTATATACTGATCAAAAAAGGATTTGGCATTTCTGGAGTTTCTGCCGGAATGAGTGTTAGTTATATCATGTATTTTATTATTGTTTCAGGTTTTGCCACAGGACATTTTTGGAAGATTAGAGACGCCATTAATTTTTACAAAGATATTTTCATTCCTTATGTATATGTTTTAATGGCGCTTGTTTTTATAGAGACACTTTTTATAGGGAAGCAGGGCATAGGAACGATGTTCAAAGAGTTTGTTTTGTATGCCATTTTTAGCGTACCCATAGTAGTTTTAGCTCATAAAAAGGGGTATTTTAAAGAGATATTAAGTCTTATTAAAAAATAAAGGATACATGAAGAGTCAAAGAGAGATCTTCTGGAAAAAGAGATCTAAGAATTATGAAAAACTGCAGTGGGCCATAAAGAGCGGCTATCTGCATGCATTTTTGGATGCCGGAGAGTTCACGTCCGATGATGTAGTGCTCGACATAGGCTCAGGAACCGGTATCATAGCGCATACTGTCGCACCCCATACAAAAGATGTTATAGGAATCGATATATCCGATGATATGCTTTCCCATGCATTTAATCATAGGACTAGAAATGAGAAATTCATGAATATGGATGCGAGGAAGCTGGACTTTCCGGATCGTTATTTTTCCAAAGTTACTGCTAGAATGGTATTCCATCATATACTGAAAGATACGCAGAAAGCAGCTGATGAATGTTACAGAGTGCTGAAAAGGGGCGGCAAGATGGTACTTTCGGAAGGCGTGCCGCCCAGCGAGGCTGTTCTACCTTTTTATATTGAAATGTTTAAGTTGAAAGAAGAACGGCTTACCTTTATGGAGGATAATCTTGTAAGCCTCATGAAGAATGCAAATTTTAAAAAAATACAGACAAAAATATATCATTCACGCCGCTCGTCTATAAAAAACTGGCTTGAAAACAGCGGTTTGCCAAAAAGAGCGCAAAATAGCATTATGAATATGCATTTGGATATGGATGAACAATGCAAGCGTGCCTATAACTTTGTAAGGCAGGGGGATGATTGTTTGATAGATATGAAATTCGCGATCGTAGTAGGCGAGAAGTAGAGGATTCATATGGAATCGATTAAAGAATTGAGAAAAATATGCCAGGAGTCAAGGTTGTGGGCTGACACTCTGCATGGAAGATATATCTGCCGTCCTCTTTCGATCTATATTACGCGTCTCGTTCTATTTACGTCTCTTACTGCGAATCATGTAACTATGATTTTTTTCGCGGCAGGTGTAATCGCGTCTATCTTATTCTTGAGCGGCAGTATCGGATTAAATTTTCTGGCCTCTCTGATACTTCAATTATGGTATCTTTTAGATCATGTTGACGGTGAAGTCGCCCGCTACCGGAATACGACTAGCCTAGTCGGAATATTTATGGATGAGATGGTTCATTATATAGTGCACCCGCTCATATTTATCTGTATTGGCATCGGACAGTTCCTTGTTAATCAGAATGTTATTTTTATTATGCTCTCAATACCCGCATCTTTAGCGATGATACTTATCCCGCTAGTCCAGGTTATGAGAGAGAAGGTTTTTCAGAAAAATGAGCCGATTAACAATAGTAAGACAGAATCGATTGTTAAACAAACGTCGTATGGTGTCAGATTATTTTCCATATTACACAGCAGCTGCACATTCTCGATTGTTATGGATATCATTACAATATTTTCTATTGTTTCATTGTTAGCAAAGTATAATTTACTGCCGTTTATCTTGTGGTACTATGCCATCGTTGGAACAGGTATATGGGTAATGAAGGTAATTGTGATTGTCATGACCGGAAATAAAAAATAATGAAGGCCAACATAGTAGTACTTAACTACAACGGCAAAAGTCTTCTTGAGGAGTGCTTGCCCAGCATTATAGAGGCGTGCCGTAAGAGTCGTTATAATTCGAAGGTTACAGTGCTCGATAATTGCAGCACTGACGGGAGCGTCGAATTAATAAAAGGAAAATTTCCATCCCTACTAGTTTATAAAGCACGGCAGAACAAAGTTTATTGCTCCTATAATGAGTTCTTCAGGAGGTCAGCTGATGATGTTATAGTTATACTGAACTCCGATATAAAAGTAGATATAAATTTCCTGGATCCGCTGCTGGAATATTTTATGAAGGATAGTGGTGTATTTTTCGTATCGTCAAGAATGTACTATTTTGACGGAGTTACATATCAGGGGGACCGGGCAAAGGCCAGAGACCATTTCGGAATTATCTCAGCTTATACAAGATTTGAGGGGTATGAAAATTTAATAGAAAAAACTGGCCCTACATTTTCTACAGGAAACGGAGCTTTTGACAGGAAGAAATTTCTGGAATTAGGCGGTTTTGACGAGATATATCTGCCGGGACGATATGAAGACGTTGATATCTGTTTCAGGTCATGGAAGTCCGGATATAAGGGCGTTTATGAGCCTAGGAGCATTATCTACCACAAGGGTTACGAAAGTTTTAAAAAGGCATTCAGCGATAAAGATATATATGCGATGGTATTCAGGAACAGCATACTGTTTACTTTAAAGAATATAACTGACAAGTGGTTGAAATTGAAATTTTATTTTTGGCTGCCTCCACGCCTGATCTTTTTCTTTTTAACAGGCAAATCCTATCTGATTGGCGCTTTTTGGCAGGCGTTGAAGCTTTTGCCGGAAGTCAAAAAAAGAAAGAAA
>Ga0209777_10002859_pt1 | contig 22064 bp, 20 predicted proteins | sample FrelakmetHBP12HB_FD_187147 | JGI IMG/M metagenome (GOLD analysis project Ga0209777, IMG submission 187147) | Freshwater lake sediment microbial communities from the University of Notre Dame, USA, for methane emissions studies -HBP12 HB (SPAdes)... | ecosystem: Environmental > Aquatic >...
TGTGCATGCCTGAGGCGAGAGTTTTCAGGAGAGCCGGACGCGGGAAATCTGCACCTCCGGTTCGACGAGGGGAGAGTGGGTCGCGCTTTGCGTCGCCCTCTCTCCTACTCTACCAGCCCAGTGCCGGGTGTTCGTCTGGCCCGTTCGCGGCTCCTGCGCTCGTTGCGCTCCTAACGTGGCTGGCGCGGGCGGAAGTTCCCGTGTTAGTATGTAAAAGGCCCGCGGGGACGTAGTTCAGTTTGGTTAGAACGCCGGCCTGTCACGTCGGAGGTCGCGGGTTCGAACCCCGTCGTCCCCGCCATTTCCCTCCGAAATTCCCGAGTACGAGTAACCTCCGGCCCTCTGTCGCCAATTGGCCCCCGGTCTCTGACGGCTCTCGAGAACACATTACCGTAACCCTGAGTCTGCAGTTTCGGAAGTTGGAAGCCCGCAGGCATAGTGCTGCAGAACCTCCATTTTAGCGTACTGGTGCGGAACCCCTCGTTCCGTTGTTGCGGCGGATAAGGCTGCACATGGTGGCCGTCGGCCAGCCCTGAATGGAATCTGTACAATGGTGCGGAATTGCCGCAATTACCTTTTCGTTCGGGAGACTGAGGAAGGTATGTCAACTTCGAGTCGAAGACGTTTTATCGGAGCGCTGGCGGGCGCCGCCGGGGTATCCTCCTCCGGGGGCCGGCAACGAAACGTAGCCGCTTTGCCGTCCGGCCGGATTTCCCCCCTTGACGGCGTCAAGCGCGAGAAGATCAAGATCACGGACATCCGCATCACGAACCTCGCGTACCGGCTCAAAGCCGACGAGGAGTGGCCCGACGCCGATTCCAACGTCATCATCTACAAAACCGAATCCGTGATCGTGGAGGTGTCGACCGACGCCGGTCTCAAAGGCATCGGCGGGTGCAGCCGTTACAACGGTCCCGCCGAAATGAAGCAGTATCTTGACGCGGTGGTGAAGCCGGTCCTCACCGGCAAGAATCCTTTCGACGTCGAGTACGTTACCGGAGGCATCTCCGGCCCCAGGGCGCGAGGTGTTTGGGCCGGAGTCGATACCGCGCTGTGGGACATCATCGGACAGGCCAAAGGGCTGCCGCTGTACAAACTGCTGGCCACCGATACCGAGCCGCAAACTCACCTTCGCATGTACGCCAGCGGCGGCGAGTTCACCTGGCGAAAGAACTCACGCTTCGTGGGTCCCGAGGATCTCGTCAAGCAAGCTCTGCGTCACAAAGAGGCCGGCTATACGGCGTTCAAATTCCGCCCCGGCGGCGGCTTCGGACACCTCGGGATCAAGATCAGGGACTTCGTCCCCTACCTGCGCGAAATGCGAAAAGCCGTCGGCCCGAACTTCGACCTGATCCAAGAAGCCAACACTCGGTGGTCGATGGAGCAATGCAAGGAGATCGCTCCCGTACTGGAAGAGCTGAAATTCCTGTGGTTCGAGGAGCCGACCCGCAAGCGCACCGAAGACTACGTCGAGTTGAAGAAGTTTCTCCCGACAGTGAAGATATCCGGCGGCGAGGGTGTATCGAACAGGGCAGACCTGGCGGAGTGGATGGACCGTGGAGCCTACGACATCGTACAGCCAGGCTGCGACGACGCAGGCGTCACTGAATGCTGGTACATGGCGCGCATGGCCGCCAGCCGCGGCAAACTGATCTGCCCGCACAACTGGCAGGACGGGCTGGTGTGCGTCGCCAACGCCCACCTCATGGCGGCCGTTCCCAACCGCTTCATGCTGGAATCGAACATGACTCCCAACCCCTTGAAGGAGGGGCTCTTCAAGGAGAAGTTCGCGGCGGTCAACGGTTACGTCGATGTTCCCGAGAAGCCCGGGCTGGGCGTGGAGTTGAAAGAGGGGCTGGCCGAGTTGTACCCGCCGATTCCCGGACACTGGTACATGTCGGACCCGGACATGCCGAAGTAGCGGAACCCGGTCTTGGCACCCGCCCGGCGATACCGCGCAGAGCGGAGTCATGGCCGATGCAGACCGGCACGGAGGTGTGCCGTGAGTGTATGAGCCTGTCACGTCGGAGGTCACGGGTTCGAGCCCCGTCGTCCCCGCCATTCCCCTCCGACTAAACTCCCAAGAACAAGAACCGTAGTCGCGGTGGTGTTTGTCTGCGAGCCAGGCCGCTCCGCCTACCGATTCCGCCCTGTCGTTGCCCGTTGGTCGCACCTCCCGCAGGTTGGCCTGGCGAACGGCTTTGATGAGCCGATCCCACGCCTGGGCTCCAGCCGCTGAGCCCGCCGGCGCCGGAACACCGGAGCGAAGGGGACGACGGAGATCTACGTGAAAGCGCCGAACAAGCGTATTGTGGACGACGCCGTGTTCGAGAAGCCCCGATGATCCTGAAGCGCCGGCTGGCACGGCATGTGGCTGGCAAACGCTTGGGACAATGAGTTCACACCCGCCCACAGTTGGCGGGCAGCTCCAGCGGCCGCATACGGCGGCGATTCGCCCCTCCACTGCGTTCTCGCTTCTGTAATCTGGTATCCGGCATTCGCGCCTCGGACTGACCTGACCAGCGGGACGCGGCGCCCTGACGCCCATTGCTGCCCCTTCGAGGCGCGGAGGTTGATGGTATGCGAATCGCTGTTCTGACGCTCTTCGGCATAGCGGTGCCTCTCGCCGCACAGATGGTGAATCCCGCGATCGACCCGCCGGGCCAGCCCTTCAGTTACCCGGTCGCACCCACGGATCAAATTGGTGTGCGCGATGCGGCGGCGGCAACGGAGATCACGCCGGAAGGGTACCTTTACACGGGCTACGGCGAGCTGATGTTCCTCGCCGGATACCCCGCCGTGCCTGTGGCACAGCGGATCCGCACGCTCGAGAAGGGATACCTGCCCATCATCCACTACGAGTACAAGGATGGACCGGTCAGTTACCGGGTCACCGCGTTCAGCGCGGCGATGCAGAGTGATCCAGAAGCCTCCAATCCGGTGAACTTCATCCGCGTGCTCGCTGAGAACCATGGGCCGTCGGTCCGGACTTCGTATTTCAACGTCGCTTTTCGCTATACAGGCCCCGTGGATACGCCCGACGGCACTGGCACGTACCGGTTCACGCGGCCCGTCAAGGCGCACAAGCCGGGCGATTACTCGCAACCGGGTGTGCCGTTCAACCCCGACTGGGAGTATGCCTTTGCCGGCGACAGCGCCACGCGGTCCGGTGAGCTCGTGTACATGTTCCCCGCGGATCCGAAGCCCACGCGCTGGCTCACGCGTACCGAGCTCTACGTGGCGCCCGCCCGCACCCGCGTGTTACCGGACACGCCGGTGCTGATGACGCAGTTCGCGCTGAAACTCGCGCCGGGCAAGCCACAGACGCTGGTCTTCAAGATGCCCCTGGCGCCGATCCCGATGAGCGACGCGGCCCGGGTCGGCGAGCTGCGCTCGGCTTCCTACGGCGAGTATCTGCGCCGGACCGCCGAATGGTGGGAGCGGGAACTCACGCGCGGCATCCGGATCTGGCTCGCAGAACGCAAAGTCACCGACACGTTCCAGGCGAACCTCGCGAACGACATGATCGCGCGCGATCGCGCCGGCGACGATTACATCCAGGCCGTGAACAAGTTCCACTATCACGCGTTCTGGCTGCGGGACGGCGCATTCATCGTGCGCGCGTACGACCTGGCCGGGTACCACGACCTGGCGCGGCAATGCCTGGACTTCTTCTTTCGCTTCCAGCAGCCGGACGGCAACTTCCTGTCTCAGGCCGGGCAGTACGACGGCTGGGGACAGGCCATGTGGGCTTTCGGGCAACACTACCGCCTGACGAGGGACCGCGCTTTCGCCGAGCGCGCGTATCCCGCGGTGAAGCGGGCCGTAGCGTGGCTGCGCGATGCGAGGAAGAACGACCCGCTGCACCTGATGCCCGCGACCAACCCGGCCGATGCGGAGTTCACACAGGTGGTCGCGCACATCTCCGGCTACAACTTGTGGGCGCTGGCAGGATTGAAGAACGCGATTCGACTGGCTGAGGCCGTCGGCGCGAGCGAGGACGCGCGAGAGTTCCAGCAGGAGTACAACGATTACGCGAGCACGCTGTGGAAGAAGCTGGACGAGATCACGGCGAGCACGAACGGCTACATTCCTCCAGGCATCGACCAGCCCGGGGGCCAGGACTGGGGCAACATGCTCACGCTCTACCCGGAGCAACTGCTGCCGCACTTCGATCGCAAGGTGACGGGAACGCTCGAAGGCACCCGCGCGAAGTACGCCGAAGGGCTGATGACTTACGCGGGCAGGCTGCACCACTACCTGACGATGAAAAACACGGAGACGCTGACGGTGCGCGGCGAGCAGAAGAAGGCGCTCGAAGAGCTGTACGCGATCCTGGTGCACACCTCGGCAACGCACGCAGGCTTCGAATGGGGCGTCCGGCCCTGGGGCGACCGCGACATCGAACAGAACCTGATGCCGCACGGCTGGTTCGGCGCGAAGTACATTGCCGTGGTTCGCAATATGCTGCTGCGCGAGGAGAACGACGACTTGCACCTGCTCTCGGTCGTATCGCCCGCCTGGGCACGGCCCGGCGACAAGATCGAGGTTGAGAATGCCCCGACCGCCTTCGGGACGGTCACGTTCGAGGCCGTCTACCGGGACGAAGGCATGACGCTCGAGCTGCGGCCGCAGTTTGAGCTGAAGCCGGGGCGAATCGTTGTCCATCTGCCCTGGTTCATGAAGTCTTCGATAGCGCGTGTGGATGGTGCGGAAGCGAGGATCAAAGATGGACGGCTGGAGATTCCGCCTGGCGCGCGCAAAGTTGAAGTCACCTGGCAGCGCAATGGAACTTCCCTGGGCATGAGCTACGAGGAGGCGGTGGACGCCTTCAAGCGTGAGTATCGCGCGCGGTACGAGAAGTTTCTCAAGGAGGGATCGCCGGCGGCCACGCCGGTGGTGATCCAGTGAGAGCCGCGGCGGTCGCTTGAAATCCTTTGCTCACGTCTCGGCCAAGACGAGGATGGGTCGGCAACGCAGCGGGCAGCCTGCTATTCAGAGGGCCCTTTACCGGCCTCAACTGACCCGCCTACAATAAAGGTCATGAAGAGGCTGGTCCCGAAGCGCTTTTCGTATTCGGTCTTTTACGAGCAGGTCCCCGAGGGTGGCTACGTGGCCTTTGTGCCAGCCCTGCCCGGTTGCCACACTCAGGGCGAGACCCTGGAAGAAACCGAGCGGAACGTGAAGGAGGCTATCGCCCTGTACCTGGAAAGTTTGACGGCACACGGAGAATCGATTCCCGAAGAGGGGCCATCGTTTCAGGGGAGAGTCAGCGTCCCCGCCTGATTCATGTCCAGGCTACCCTCACTCACTGCACGGAAGCTGGTGCGGGCACTGAAGCGCGCAGGATTCGTTGAGGACCGGCAGCGGGGAAGCCATCTGATCGTGGTTCACCCTGAGACCATGGCCCGCACCGTCGTTCCGATACACCCGGGTCGGACCATCAGGGAACCGCTGCTGCGCGCCATCGTTCGGGACGCGAGCCTTTCGGTCGACGAGTTCATCCATCTGCTTTGACCCCAAGCCTGGGAAGGCTCGCGTATCCGCTATCGCCTGAAGTGGCACAGCGTGCCCGTCCGCCGGGTTACGGACATTGTCGAATGGACCCGCCGTACGGCTTCTCCGAGTTGCAGCTCGAAGGTCCCTACGCGCTCTGGCATTACACGCACCGGCTCGTGCCCGAGCGCGGCGGCGCGCGGATTGTGGACACGGTTCGATACGCGCTGCCTTACGGCATTCTGGGCAGAGCGGTGCACGCCGTGGCCGTCAGGCGCGAGGTGGAAGGGATCTTCTATTACCGCTCCGGGACGACTCCGGCACTGCTCGAACGAATGAAAGAGGAACTGCGCAACTCGGCGTAAGCGCCGCGGCGCCGCGCGCGGGCGTCAGCCTTTTCCGGGGCGGTACTTCTCGCTGCAGGCGGCCGAGCAAAAATGAACGACCTCGCCGCCAACGGTGCGCTTCACGGAATTGGCGGTCGAAACATAGGTGCCGCACACCGGATCCTTTTTCAGCTCGCCCGCCTTGCGCGGACCTTCCGACGTCTCGCGCGGCGTGGGCTCGGCACGCGTGAACTCGGCCATTGCTTTTCCGATTACTCCGAGCACGGAGCGAATCACACTGATGAGGATGATGGCGAGAAAGAGATAGAGTACGGCGCGGATCATTGGTGCGGGGCGCCTCGCGGCGCCCCGGCCTCACAACGGAACTACTTCTTCTTGCTCTTCTTGGGCGGCGGCGCGTTCGGGTTGTTGTAATTGGTCTGCACCGTCGAATCGAGAGCGCCCAGCATCGCCTTGGCGGCATCCGCGTTCGGCCCGGATGGCGCCAGTTCCAGGTATTTCTGGAGTTCTTCTTTCATTCCGGGAGGCGCCACAGTCTTACCGTCCGCCGTCGTGGACATCTTCGAGGACAGGCACACCGCGTATTGAAAGTGCGCCTCGGCGTAGTTCGGCGTCAGCTCGATCCCCTTCTTGAAAGCCTCGGCGGCCGGATCATACTGCCCGGCGTTCACCAGCACGGCGCCCAGGTTGTAGTAATACTTTCCACCGTTCGGCGGGTCGGCTTCGGCTGCCTTCTGCAACTCCGCCTGCGCTTCCGGGAACTTCTTGCCGCGGGCCAGCGCCAGCGCGTAGTTGTTGTGGTAACCGGCCTGCGTCGGCTTGATCGTGATGGCCTTCTGGAACGCCTCGAAGGCGGAGTTCAGGGCGGTGTCCCGCTCCGGACCGGCCTTTGTTTGCGCCAGCCCCGAATAGGCTTCCGCGAGGTTGGCCCACACCACGTCCTGGTTCGCGTCGAACTCAGACGCCTTTTTGAGGCTGTCCACCGCCTGGTCGAACTGTTTCGCGTTGAGGGCCGTCATGCCGACGTTGAACACGTCGTTCAGCGCTTTGTTCTTCGCCAGCGCCTGCGATTTTTCCTTGGCCGCTTTTTCGAGCGCGGCTTTCTGTTCGGGGCTGAGCTCGCGCTCCTGGTCCTTGCTCAGCGTGCCGGTTTCAGCCGCCCTCGTAAGTGCCTGCTGGCGATCCTTGAGCGCCTTCATATCGAAGTTGACGGCTCGCGTGTCGCTGATGGTCGTGCGGACGCCCGACGTCTTGTCTACGTCCTTGCCGTTGACCTCGAGCGTCACGTCGTAGAGCCCGAGCGGAAGGCCGCCGTAATAGTAGTCGCCCTTCTTGCCGGTTTTAGTCTTGTAGTTGCCTCTGATATCCTTCCGCTCGATCTTGATGACGGCATCCTTCAAGGGCTTTCCATCTTCGCCTTTGACTTCGCCGTTGATCGCCGTGACTTGGGCCGTGGCCGCGCCAGCGAAGAGCAGAAAAGCGCCCGCGAGCCAGGCTCCCTTTCTAAGAATCATTCCAGACCTCCCAATCCGGGGTATCCCCAACCTATCGAGCATACTACAACCGCTTTGTTTGTTGAGAAGCGTAGGGATGTTTTGGGATCCGTGCGGCACGACCGTGGACGTGCGGAGCTACGGACGGCTTCCGGACGAGTCCCACGCCGAGGCCCGGTTGAGGAGGAGATCTGGAATGACCATCTACTCCGGGGGACTGTGGCGCATTCGTACGAGCTTGGGACCGTGGTTCTTGGCGGCCCGGATTTCGCGGGACAGAGCGTGCAGGGCCTCGGACGCCTGATCGGCGCCGTCCGCGTCCAGCGCGAAATGGAGTGCCAGCAACTGCGCCTGAACGCCGATCTCCTGGGCCAGCCGGTCTGCGAGCCCGATACGGCTGTAGTTCGTGGCCATAACGGTGCTCATCGGCTGCCGTAACCGGGGCTTGAGCGGAAAAACAGCGTGCTGCGGATCAGCCCGCCACGCCGGCTTCCGCGGCATCGAGGTTCGCGACCACCGCCTCGCAAACCTGCCCGGTGCCGGCGTCGCCGCCGAGGTCCGGCGTCCGCACCCCGCCGCCGGCCAGGACCGCCGCCACGGCGCGCCTTACGGCGCCGGCGGCCGCGGGCTGCTCCAGATGGTCCAGCATCATGGCGGCGGAAAGAATGGCCGCCAGCGGGTTCGCCAATCCCTTGCCGGCGATGTCGGGCGCAGACCCGTGCACGGGCTCGAACATGGAGGGCGACTTCCGCGTGGGATCGATGTTCGCACTCGCCGCCAGCCCGATGCTGCCGGTCACCATGGCGGAGAGATCGCTGAGGATGTCGCCGAACAAATTGGAGGCCACCACGACGTCGAAACTCGCCGGCCGCCGCACGAAATCCATCGCCGCGGCGTCCACCAGCAGAGATTCGGTTTCAATGTCCGGGTATTGCGCGGCGACCTCGGTAAACACGCGGTCCCACAGCACCATTCCGTAACCTTGTGCGTTGGATTTCGTGACGGAGCACACCCGCCTTTTGCCGCCCCTGGCGCGGCAGAGATCGAACGCGTAACGAATGATGCGCTCCGTTCCGCGCCGGGTAAAGACAGCCGTTTGCACCGCGATCTCTTCCGGCTGGTGGTGGTACAAGAACCCGCCGACGGGCGCGTATTCGCCCTCGGTATTCTCCCGGACCACCACCAAATCGATTGCGCCCGGTTCGGCCCCAGCCAGAGGCGATTCCACGCCGCGATACAACACTGCCGGCCGCACGTTGGCATAGAGATCGAAGCCGCGCCGCAGAGGCAGCAGCAGCCCGTTGAGCGTGATGTGGTCGGGAATGTCCGGGTGTCCGACCGCACCCAGCAGGATGGCATCGAAAGAGCGCAGAAGATCAAGCGCCGAGGGCGGCATCATGCGCCCGTGGCGGAAGTAATACTCCGAACCCCAATCGAACTCCTCGAACGCCCATTCGATGACGTGTGCCCGCCCAACACTCTCGAGCACGGACCGCGCGCCCCGAATCACCTCCGGGCCAATGCCATCCCCGGGAATCACGGCGATCGCCAGCTTCCTCATTGAGTCGCTCCCGGGTCCTATCGTCACACATTTTGAGCGATCAGCAATCAGCGAATGGCCTTCAGCTAAGTCTGAGGACGTCATCGTTCCGCGGAACGGCGGTAGCGAACTTCGCACCGATCAGTACGCGCAAAGCTGGCGCGCCCGCTCGAGCACCTTCTGCGCGTTGGGCAGGAAGGCGTCCTCCAGCGGCGGACTGAACGGCACGGGGCAATCCGGGGAGCCGATGCGCACGACCGGGGCATCGAGATACTCGAACGCGCGCTCGGCAATGCGCGCCGCAATCTCGGCCCCGAAGCCGCCCGTCACCGTGTCTTCATGGAGGACGATAACGCGAGAGGTCTTGCGCACGCTCTCCAGGACCGTTTCCTCATCGACGGGCAGAAGCGTCCGCAAGTCCACGATCTCGACTGAAACCCCCTCGCGCTCCAGTGTTTCTGCGGCTTCCTGGGCCACGTAGACCATCGCGCCGTACGTCGCGATCGTCAGGTCCCTGCCCTCGCGGAAAATGCGCGCCCGCCCGATCGGCACAGTGTACTCGCCCTCGGGCAGGTCCTCTTTAATGCGCCGGTACAGCCCTTTGTGCTCGAAAAAGAGGCAGGGGTCGTTATCGCGGATGGCGGACTTGATCAGGCCCTTCGCATCGTATGCGGTGGCCGGCGTCATGACCTTCAGCCCCGGCACGCGCGTAAACCATGCTTCGGGATTCTGCGAGTGAAACGGCCCGCCGTGAATGCCGCCGCCCGAGGGCGCGCGGATCACGATCGGCACCGGGGCGTTCCAGCGATAGCGGCACTTCGCCGCGTAGTTCACGATCTGGTCGAACGCGCAACTGATGAAGTCGGCGAACTGCATCTCGGCCACCGGCCGCAAGCCCTGAAAACCGGCGCCGATCGCCGCGCCCACCACGCCCGACTCGCACAGCGGCGTATCCACTACGCGGCGCTCGCCGAAGTGCTCGAGCATGCCGGCGGTCACCTTGAACGCTCCGCCGTAAACGCCGATGTCCTCGCCGATGACGAACACGTCCGGATCGCGCTCCATCTCTTCCCAGATGCCCTGGCGAATCGCTTCCACGTAAGTAGTCGCCATGGCTCACTCCCCTCGGGGTTTCTCGTACACGCCGTCGAGCAACTCGCTTGGATCAGGGTACGGGCACTGCTCGGCCCACTTTACGGCTGCGTCGATTTCCGCCAGCAGACGCGCGCGGTCCTCCTCGATTTCTTCTTCACTGGCCCAGCCGTTCTCGAGCATTGTGCGGCGCAGTCCCTCGAGAGGATCCTTGGCAGCCCACTCGTCCCAGAGGTGCTTCGGGACGTAGTCGCCGGCGTCGTGCGCCGAGTGGCCGGTCATGCGAAAGGTCTTGCACTCGATGAGGTACGGACCGCAGCCGGCGCGGGCGTGCGCCGCCGCACGTTGCGCGGCCCGGTAGACCGCAAACACATCGTTGCCGTCCACGATCTCCGCGGGCATACCATAGCCCGGCGCGCGGTCGGCTACGTTCGCGCAAGCCATCTGCTTCTCGAGCGGGGTCGAGTACGCGTACATGTTGTTGTTGCACACCAGGACGAGGGGGACGCGCTGTACGGACGCGAAGTTCAACCCTTCATGCCAGTCGCCCCGGCTCGTCGCTCCGTCGCCGAAGAAACACCAGGTAATGTCCTTGCTTCCGCGGTATTTTTGCGCCAACGCCGAGCCGGCCGACACCGGCACCCCCGCGCCGATGGAGCTGATGATCGCGATGATCTTCAACTGCAGGTCGCCCATGTGCATGTTGGCGTCGCGGCCGCGTGTGAGTCCGCCCACACGCCCCATGTACTGAGCGAAGATCTGTCCGGGAGTCACGCCGCGGATGAAGAAGAGCCCCATGTCGCGGTGAGAGGGGAACAGCATGTCGCCGGCGGCAGCCGCCATTCCCGCGCCGACGGGAATTGCTTCCTGGCCGCGGCCCACATACACGCCGCCGAGAATTTTGCCCTGCCGGTAGAGCTTCCTCTCGATGCGGTCTTCCACCTCCCGCATCAAGAACATGTACTCGTAGAATTTTCGGGCCAATCGGGCGTTGGGGGCCGGCACCTCCTCCAACTTCCGGCAGGCCCCAGGTAGTGCCAGAGACTCTATAGCCGCCATAGCGCGCTCCGGGGTCACGTCCGGGCAGTCATCGGCCTCCGCCGTCTCGACAGCCCGGATCTTGAACTTCAAAGCCTGAGTATGAGGCCAACCCCCGCCCCTGCGCAAGACAAATTGATGGAAACTGGACTTTGTATAAACAGAACTAATGGGCTAGTAGACCACAGGGAGGTCAGGCCCGGCCCCCGTGTGGTGCCCTCCCGGCGCGCAACCGGGGGACGATTTCAGACTCAGGCGAACTTGTAGACCCCGGGGACAGGGAGAGGCGCCGGTGGGAACTTGGCGCCCAGATCGAACTCGCTGGGCAGCAGATCCCGCTTGGAGTTCATCATCATCTCCCAGGTGACCCGCTCACCGGAGTACGCCGCCTCACGCCCCATGATGCAGGTCATGGTGCTCTCGGCAACGGCCATCGCCTCGTTGATATACGGTCCCTGGCCCAGGATGCTGTTCACAAAGTCTACATGCTCCTGCACATAGGGATCCACTGCTTTTGGGGTGCCGCGCTGAGACCGGGTGTCGATGCGGCCTTTGGCGCCCACGATCAACTCGCTGACGCTCTCGGCGATGTTCTTACCGTGGTACTGGCGGCAGTAGCTCGACATGTGGACGCCGTTCGGGTACACGAAATCGGCGCTGATGTGGTCGTAGATGTTGCCGTACTCCTCTTCGCGTGGGCGCCAGGCCGTGCCGCCCGAGGCGACCACCTCGACCGGGTGCGTTCCCATGAACCAGTTGCACACGTCGATGTTGTGCAGGTGCTGTTCCACGATCTGATCGCCGCAGATCCACCCGAAGGAATACCAGGCGCGGTTCTGGAACTCCATGTCGGCCCACTTCGGATCGCGCTTGCCCTTTGGTCCCGGCCAGTGGTGGTCCTTGAACTGTAGCACCGGCGAACCGACCCAGTACGCGTACATCGCCTGAATATCGCCGATCTCGCCGTCTTTGAGGGACTTGTACTGGTCCAGATAATACTGCTGCGACCGCCGCTGCGCGCCCGATTTCACCGAGAGCTTCAACTCCTCGGACTTCTTCGCTGCATCCATGAGTCGTCGGACGTTCACGGGGTCAGTGCCGAACGGCTTCTCGCAGAAGACGTGCTTCTTGGCCTCGATCGCGGCTTCGAAGTGAATGGGCCTGTAGCCTGGTGGCGTGGCCAGCATGATGATATCCGCGCCGGAGGCGATCACCTTCTTGTAGGCTCCAAAGCCCACGAACCAGTGCTCTGGGTCGACCTTCACGCGCCCGCCGTGCTCGAAACTGCCGAGTTCCTTCAGCGAGCTGTGCAGCCGGTCCTCGAACAGGTCGCCCATCGCGATCACTTCGACGTTGGGACACCCCGTGAGCAGGTTCCGCACCGCTTCAGTGCCGCGCCCGCCGCAACCGATGAGCCCGGCCTTGAGTTTCTCATCGCCGGCGCCACGAACCAGCTCCGGCCTGACAATCGTAAACGCCGAAGCGCCAGCTCCGGCAAGGGTAGTGGTCTTAAGGAAGGATCTTCTGGATAGTGCGTCTTCCATTGGGAATATGCCTCGGTCCGGGCACTATTCTACTTCGTTTGAAACCCGCCTACCCGGAACCGTCTGCCGCCGCCGCTTTCGGCCGCAATGTATCGCTCTGACTCGCGTATCCTGGGAGTTCTGATGGCAGCCGTGTCTGGAGTCTATGCCGCCGCGATCACACCGCGTCGCCAGGGTCCGGAAATCGATCTTGCATCGATGTTCGAACTGATCGACTTTCTGGCCGGTGCGGGCGTGAGCGGCATTGCCCTGATGGGGGCCACCGGCGAGTTCCTGCATTTCTCCATCGAGGACCGTAGCCGCCTGGTGTCGCTCGCGGTGAAGCGAAGCCGGCTGCCGATCCTGGCCGGTGCGGGCCACTCTACTTTCGACGGCGCGCTCACCCTGGCTCGCGATGCGGCGGATGCGGGAGCCGCCGGCGTGCTCGTCATGCCGCCCTCGTTCTATTCTTACGGGCAGGCGGACATCCGCCATTTCTACATGCGGCTGGCGGGGGAGTTGAAGGGCGCCTGCCCGATCTACCTGTACAACATCCCTCAATTCGCGTCGGAGATCCGTCCGGAGACCGCGATCGATCTCCTCAGTACTGGTGAGTTCGCGGGCATTAAGGACTCTGCTCCGAGCTGGGAGAGTTTCGCAGCGGTTGCCGAAGCGCGTGAACGCCTCGGTTTCACCCTGCTCGCCGGCCGCGACGCCTTTTATTTGAAGGCTCGCGGAATCGGAGCTGACGGAATCATCTCCGGGGCCGCCTCCGCAGTTCCTGAACTGCTCACAGCGCTGGACCACGCGCTCACCGCACGCGCCGACGATCGCGCCGCCGCTCTCGACGCCTCGCTGCAGCAGTTTCTTGCGTGGCTCGACTGCGCGCCGGCGCCCATGGTCATCCGCGAGGCTGTCGCCCTGCGCGGCCTCCGCACGGGCCCGCACGCTTCACCGCCTTCGGATGAGACACGGCGCGAGCTCGATGTGTTCGCAGAATGGTTCCGCGGTTGGTCACCCGACGTTCTGAGACAGTGTTCCCATGGATAAGCATCTCTTGGTGATGTGCTTTTGTGTGCTCGCCGCGGGCATTCTGCGCGCGCAGGTGTATACGGCCGGACCGCAGGTGCTCACGTTCTTTTCCGATGTGGACGACTCGGACCAGCCCTACGCGCTGTACCTCCCCAAGGACTTCGAACCCGCGCGAAAGTATCCGCTCGTCATCAGCCTTCACGGCGCGTGGTCGAATCACCGGCTCAACCTGAAGCGCGTCTTCGGAAAAGGCAACAAGCCGGGCGAATCCGACGCCGAGGCCTCCCGCTACTTCCCTCCGTTCAAGGACGTGGACTATATCGTGGCTTCGCCCTACGCACGAGGCACCATGGGCTACCAGGGCATTCCCGAACGGGATGTTTACGCGGTCCTCGAAGACGTGCGCCGCCGCTTCCCGATCGATCCCGACCGCATCTACCTGACCGGGCTCTCGATGGGCGGCGGCGGGACGCTGTGGCTAGGCCTGACACGCCCCGATCTCTGGGCCGCGATTGCCCCGGTCTGCCCGGCGCCCCCCGAGGGCGCCGAGTCGCTGGCGCCCAACGCCCTGAATCTGCCCGTGCACCTCTTCCACGGCGACCAGGACCCCGCAGTGCATGTCGATGTCTCCCGGCGGTGGCAGAAGTTGCTGCTCAACCTGGACTCGAACGTCGAGTACGTGGAGTACCCGGGCGTCAAGCACAACTCCTGGGACTACGCCTACACGGGCGCCGCGATCTTCGATTGGTTCGACAAGTTCCGGCATGATCCGTTCCCGCAGCGCGTCAGGTTTGTGACGGAAGCGTACAAATACCGTTCCGCATACTGGGTTGAGGTGGACGGTCTGACCCCGGGAACCCTGGCCTCCATTGATGCACGGTTCGCCGAAAAGAACCGCATCGAGGTGAAGGCATCGAACCTGGACGGTTTCACCCTGCGGCTCGCGGGGCATCCTTCCTTCACGAGCACACATCCGCTGGAGGTCAGTGTCAACGGCGTGACATACAAGATTCGGGCCGCGGAGTCCGCCTCGTTCACGAAGAATGGCGATTCCTGGACTGCGGGCCGGTATGCACCGCCCGTGGGCGCGAAGCGTCCCGGTTTGGAAGGTCCTATCTCTGAAGCCGTCGCCTCCCGGCACATCTACGTTTACGGAACGTCCGCCGCCGCCGGACCCGAGGAAATCAACCGCCGCCGCGAGCAGGCAATGCGCGCCGCCGAATGGTCCGCGCCTCATCTCAAACTGCTGTTGACGCTGCACGCCCTGACCGACGAAGAGATCACGGAAGCGGACATCACCGGCGGGAACCTCGTCCTGTTCGGCACCCGGGAAACCAACAAAGTGATCGCCCGCTTTTCCGGGCAGTTCCCGCTCGAGCTGAATGCAGGCGCGGCCGACTACGGGCTGGTTTTCGTTTACCCGGCCGGCAACAGGTACGTCGTGGTGAACTCCGGGCTGCCGTTCTGGACCGGTGCGGAGAGCGCACACCGGCCTGGTCTCGACGCCGACGACCCGGCTTATCGTGTGCTGATGACGCTGCCGGACTGCATTCTTTTCAAAGGGTCTCTCGCGAATGTGGTCGCCGAGGGCCGTTTTGACCGAAACTGGAAGATACCCGCGCCCGTGGCGGAGAAACTCCGCGCCACTGGGGCGGTCGAGGTCCGATGAGCACGAAGTATGTAGATGACTTTCGAACAGCGGCACGCCGTGCCGTGGACTGGGTTGCCGACTACCTGGAGAACGTCCGCGATTATCCTGTGACACCCCGCATGAACGCCGGGGACCTTGTGGACCGTCTGCCCAAGAGCGCGCCCGACACCGGCGAGCCGTTCAAGCAGATTCTGAAAGACTTTGAAAAGGTGATCGTTCCCTCGGTGGTGCACTGGAACCACCCCGGGTTCATGGCATACTTCGCTTGCACCGGCTCGACTCCCGCCATCATCGCGGAGATGCTCGCTGCTGCGCTCAACACGAACGGCATTCACTGGAAGACTTCGCCGGCCGTCACCGAACTGGAGCAGGTGACGCTCGCGTGGCTGCGCCAGTGGCTGGGTCTGCCTGACTCCTTTTTCGGCGAGATCTTCGACACTGCCTCGGTGAGCAGCCTGCACGGCATCGCCGCCGCTCGTGAGATGGCCGACCCGGATGCTAGGGAGAACGGCAGCCGCCCGAACCTGACGCTATACACATCGGAGCAGGCGCACTCCTCCATCGAGAAGGATGCGATCGCGCTCGGCATCGGGCGATGTAATGTGCGCAAGATCCCCGTGGATGCCGAGTTTCGGATGATCCCGGGAGCACTCGTCAAGGCCATCCAGCGGGATCTGGATGCCGGCAAGCGTCCATTTTGCGTCGTTGCCACGGTCGGGACTACGTCGACGACCAGCATCGACCCGGTGCCCGCGATAGCCGACATCGCCGATCAGTACGCCCTGTGGCTGCACGTCGATGCCGCCTACGCAGGCGCCGCTGTCGTGGTCCCCGAGCTGCGGCGCATCTTCGACGGCGTCGAACGCGCCCACTCGCTGGTCGTGAATGCCCACAAATGGCTGTTCTCGCCCATGGACCTGAGCGTTTTCTACACGCGCCGCCCGGATATTCTGCGCCGCGCCTTCTCGCTGGTCCCCGAGTACCTGACGCCGGTGGACGACACCCGTGCGGTCAACCTGATGGACTACGGCGTGCCGCTCGGCCGCCGCTTTCGCGCCCTCAAGCTCTGGTTCATCATGCGTTACTTCGGCCGCGAAGGCATCTGCACGCTGATTCGCTCGCAAGTCGCCATGGCGAAAAAGCTCGCGGGCTGGGTGGACGCCGATCCGCGCTTCGAACGCATGGCGCCGGTTCCTCTGTCGGTTGTGTGTTTCCGGTACAAAGGCACCGACGAGCAGAACCAGGCCATCCTGGACGCTGTGAACGCATCCGGCAAGGTCTTCCTCTCACACACCGTGCTCAACGGCAAGCTGGCATTGCGGGTGGCCATCGGCAATCTCGGCACGGCACGCGAAGATGTCGAACAGGCTTGGGAGTTGGTCCGCCTCGCAACCATGGCTGCTGAAGCTTGGAGACCTGGTTCCCTATGAAGAAAGTGATCTCGACCGACCAGGCGCCGAAGGCGATCGGCCCTTATTCGCAGGCCGTGCTGTGGAAGGGTCTGGTCTTTCTCAGCGGCCAGATTCCCCTCCATCCGGCCTACGGCCAAATCGTCGAGGGGGATATCGCCGTCCAGACCGAGTGCGTGCTCGAGAACCTGAAAGCCGTGCTCGCCGCCGCGGGCTCCTCTCTCGACCAGGTCCTCAAGACCACGGTTTACTTGAAGGATCTCGGGGAGTTCGCCCGCATGAACGAGGTGTACGCACGCTATTTCCCCTCCGAGCCACCGGCGCGCTCCACGGTCGAAGTGGCGCGACTCCCCCGCGACGTCCGCGTCGAAATCGACGTGGTCGCCTGGGCAGCCGCGCCGCGAAACTGAGACCGCTGGATGAAAGCGCCGCCGCGCGGCCGCGCGAACGGGCTAGCCCGCTTCTCTCGAACGTTTTCGTCGTGAGACGCAGGAGATGCCCGTGGATACGAGGCGCGCGAAGGTCGACGACCGGAGGCGTACTTGAAAGTCGTCGAGGACGGCGACCGAGCGCAACGAAGTAGACATGGGCATATCGTGCGCCGCAACAGACAGCGTTTGAGAGATGCGGGCTAATCGATCAGCCCTTTCCGCACGGCGAAGCGGACCAACTCGCCCACGCTGTGCAGGTTGAGCTTTTCCATGATGTGCCCCCGGTGCGCGTCTACGGTGCAGACGCTCAGGTTCAGGGCGGTTGCGATGTCCTTGTTCGTTCTGCCCTCGGCGATCATCTGGAGCACTTCCCGCTCGCGGCTGCTAAGCAAGTCGAGCGGATCGGTCACATGCCTGCGGTAGTCGCTGAGCACCGCTTCGGAAACCGTGGGGCGGGCGAAAGGCCCATCCATCCCGCCCGGGTCCCATCCGCCAGTCACACTTCCTCGTAAGTTTTGTCGATCCGCAACCTCTTTGAAATTCAGCCGGTTGCAGAAGTGCCACTCGCGACCGCACCCGCCGGGCCTTCCCCCTGCTGTTAGCATCAAAGCGCGATGGACAAGCGTGAGCTGGGCGCGCAACTGGCGCGGCAGACCAGAAGATCGAGGGCCGCGGCGGCCGACGAACTCGATCGTGTGGTTTACCGCATCCTCACCAACCTCCGCCGCGGTGAGAAGGTGCGGCTCCCGGGACTCGGCACTTTCCTGCCGGGGCAGAAGCCCGGGTTCGAGTTCGATCCGGGCACCAGCTCCGGAGGCGGGTCCTGAATGTCGCGTCTCCCGGGTGCCTCGAGCGCGCAGATCGCTCGAATTGTCCGGCAATGCCTCGAGTCAGGAGGCGAGGTCGAGATTGACGGTCTCGGCGCGTTTCGCCGCAGCCGGGACGGCGAATTCACCTTCGTCCCCGGCACCCGGCCGAAGGTGTTCCTTGCTTACGCGGTCGAGGACCGGCCCTTCGTCGAGCGGCTCTCGGACGCCTTTGCTGCCGCGCGCTTTGATCCCTGGATGGATTGCCGCAAACTCCTGCCAGGGCAGAACTGGAGCCGCGCCATCGAGCGCGCGATCGCCGTTTCGGATTTCTTCGTGGCCTGCTTCTCCACACGATCCATCGGCAAGCGAGGGTCTTTTCAGTCCGAGTTGCGGTACGCGCTCGCCTGCGCGGCAAAACAACCGTTGGAGGATGTCTTCTTCATTCCCGTCCGGCTCGAGGACTGCCGAGTCCCCACACGCGTGGCCGAGGAATTCCAATATGTGGACCTCTTTCCGGACTGGGACGAGGGATTCCGGCGGCTGGTCGCCTCCGCCCGCAAGCAACGCCAGACGAGAGGGAGTGTTCTGACGCCCGCGCGTTGTCCGGCTGTCCGGGCGCACGCCCGCCGGAACGTCAGTGCTTGCTTGCCAGTCTCTTCTTGACCTCGGCGACCCGCTTGTCCTCGGGTGCGAGCTCGACGAACTTCGCCCAGGCCTGGCGCGCCGCCTTCTTGTCTTTCCGCTTCTCTTCGGCGTCGCCAAGCCGCAGGTATGCTTCGGCGTTCTTCGGGTCCCACTTCGTGGCTTCGAGGAAACGCCCGGCGGCCGCTGCGTAGCTGCCCTTGCGGAAATAGAAATTGCCGATCTGCACGTCCTTTTCCGCCTGGAGGGGATTGAACTCGTACTCCGCCTTCGGCTGGAGCGACTCGTCCTCTTCCGGCGGCGCCTGTTCCTGCTGTGCCGCCGGCTTGTCCTCGGGCGGAGGAGGCGGCAACTTCTGCTGCGCCCACCCGGCACCGCTCACAAGGGCAAATCCCAATATCAGGCCGTACGTCCGTGGCACAATTAAAGTATAAGTCCCGCCTGAAGCATGGTGCGCCGCGGACGAAGCTCGTCCGCCGGAAGGCCTCAGGGCCCCCCTTCACGCGGGCGGCTGCGGTCCGATGGAACTCCGGCAAAAAGCGAGCCAGTTGCCTCTGCTGCCCGGCGTCTACCTGTACAAGGACGCCGCAGGCACGGTTCTCTACGTCGGTAAAGCCAAGAACCTCAGGGCGCGGGTCCGCAGCTACTTCTCCGATGACAAACTGGCGGAGCCGAAGACCGGCACGCTGCTCTCGGAGGCGCGCGACCTCGAGTACATCACCGTCGATAACGAGAAAGAGGCGCTCGCCCTCGAGAACAACCTGATCAAGGAGTGGCAGCCGCGCTTCAACGTTCTGCTGCGCGACGACAAGACCTATCCCTACATCAAGCTCACCCGCGAAAAGTATCCGCGCGTGTACGTGACCCGCCGGATTCTGAAGGACGGCGCTTCGTATTACGGACCCTACTTCCCAGCCAATCTGGCCCACCGCCTGGTGCACTTCATCCACCGTTTCTTCGGCGTGCCGTCCTGCCGGATCGACCTCGGGCGCAAGCACCCTCAACCGTGCCTGCAGTACCACATCCATCGCTGCAAAGGACCGTGCGCCTGCGGCCTGACCACCGATGAGGATTACGAAGTGGCCGTACGGGAAGTCCGTATGTTCCTGGACGGCCGCCATCGCGACCTTATTCGCGAATTGCGTACCAACATGGATGCGGCTTCCGCGGACATGCGGTTCGAGCAGGCCGCGGTGCTCAGGGACGTTATCGCCACTGTCGAGGAAATGGAGCAGCGCCAGAAGATGGCCGCCGCCGAAGGCGACGACACCGACATCTTCGGCTTCCACGCCGAGCCGCCGCTCGTGGCGGCCAACATCTTCCATCTCCGGAACGGCCGCATCGTGGACCGCCGCGAGTTCTTCTGGGAAGACCTGGAGGATTTCGAGCCCGCCGGCTTCCTCTCGCAGCTTCTGAAGCAGTTCTACCTGGATGCCAAGTACGTGCCCGCGCAGGTCCACGTGCCTGAAGAATTCGAGGACCGCGAGCTTCTCGAAGAGGTGCTGTCGGAGAAGCGCGGCCGCCGGGTAGAGATCCACACCCCGCAGCGCGGCCAGAAGAAGGCCATGCTCGACCTTGCCCGCACCAACGCGGGGCATCTGTTCGAGCAGCGTTTCCGCGTGATGGTGCCCGCCGCCCGCGTGATCCAGGAGGCCCTCCAGAACATGCTCGGCACGGAGACTCTGCCGCGCCGCATCGAGTGCTTCGACATCTCCCATATCCAGGGCACGGACAAAGTGGCCAGCATGGTGGTGTGGGAGGACGGGCGGATGAAGAAGTCCGACTATCGGAAGTTCATCATCCGCGACGTGGAGGGCAACGACGATTTCGCATCGATGCGCGAGGTTATCGGCCGGCGCTATGGCCGCCTCAAGCAGGAGAGCAAGCCCTTGCCTTCGCTGGTGCTCGTGGACGGCGGTCTCGGCCAGCTTCACGCGGCTGCCGCAGTTCTCGACGAGCTCGGCATTACGGACCAGCCTCTCGCCGCGATCGCCAAGCGCGAAGAATGGATTTACGTGCTCGGCCAGGAGGATGAACCCGTTGTGCTCGACCGGTTCTCTCCTTTGCTGCACCTCATTCAGAGCGTGCGGGACGAGGCGCATCGCTTCGCCGTCACGTTCCACCGCGCCCGCCGCGCGGCCGGCAGGAAACCGGGAGCCGAACTCAGCGCGATTCCGGGTGTCGGCCCTGTCACGGTGCGCAAGCTGCTCGAGCACTTCGGCAGCGCCGCCCGCGTGCGCGAGGCCTCGCTCGACGAGCTCACGGCCGCCGTCGGTCCCGCCGCCGCGCATAAGGTCAGCGAATCCCTGCGTGCCGCGCCCACGGCGTAGTGCGGCTGCTGCAACACACCCGAGTTTCGAGCGCCCACTCGCGTGCCGTGCCCGGGCAAGCCCGGAATGCACCGTCCATTCGGTATATTGGTGCTTCACGATCCGGATCGCTCCCAATGCGTCGCGCCGGGCATGTCCCGGACGGAGCCACGCGGTCCACTGAACACAGGAGCAGGCATGTCCGATTTCATCCAGGTGAATCCGAGATTCCGCCCGGTGCTCGACCCGAATTTCGTTCCCGCGTCTCTTTGGAACCGGGCATTTCGCGCGGCCGTTCAAGCCAGCGGTAAACCCGAGAACCTCGCCGTCGCGCTCGAGCGCAGCGACGGCTCCGTTTCCGTGTGCCGCACCGCGCTGCTTCCGCATGAAGGTGCGCATATCGGCGCTAACGAGCGCTACGTCGAGCGTCTCGTCAAACTCCTCCTCTGGCAGAAAGGCGGCTGCAAGGTCACGCTCGCCGGCCCGCCGGCCATCGCGCAGTTCATACAGCGGGTCTACTCGCCGGAGGGCGAGCGCCGGTTCGATTTTGACTTCATGGGCGATCGCATCTATGGCCGGCCCATGTCGATCGAGCATGTCCCGTATGAGGGTGCGCCCGATGAAGAAGAGACTGTAGCTCCGCTCGGACGTCACCTCGAAGGCTGCCGCATCGGTTTCGACCTCGGGGCCAGCGACCGCAAATGCGCCGCGGTCATCGACGGCGAGCCCGTCTTCAGCGAAGAGGTGCCATGGGATCCCAGCGTGCAGAAGGACCCGCAGTATCACTTCGACGGCATCAACGACTCGCTGAAGCGCGCCGCCGCGAAACTGCCGCGGGTGGACGCGATCGGCGGCTCGGCCGCGGGCGTCTACGTCAACAACGAGGTTCGCGCGGCGTCTCTCTTCCGCGGCGTTCCTCCGGACCTGTTCAAGAGCCGCGTCTGCCGCCTCTTCTTCGAGCTGCAGGCCGCGTGGAACGGCATCCCGTTCGAGGTGGTGAACGATGGCGAAGTGACGGCCCTCGCAGGTTCAATGGCGCTCAACGACAACGCGGTGCTCGGAATCGCCATGGGCAGCAGCCTCGCCGCGGGGTACGTGACACCCCACGGCAATATTACGAACTGGCTGAATGAGCTGGCTTTCGTCCCCGTCGATTACCGGGAGAACGCGCCGGTGGACGAGTGGTCCGGTGACCACGGCGTCGGCGTGCAGTATTTCTCGCAGCAAGCCGACGCCGTGGTCACCGGACCAC
>Ga0209777_10002860_pt1 | contig 22057 bp, 14 predicted proteins | sample FrelakmetHBP12HB_FD_187147 | JGI IMG/M metagenome (GOLD analysis project Ga0209777, IMG submission 187147) | Freshwater lake sediment microbial communities from the University of Notre Dame, USA, for methane emissions studies -HBP12 HB (SPAdes)... | ecosystem: Environmental > Aquatic >...
GGAAGGCCGACCTCGCTCCCCACGGCTGGACAAGCCAGCCGTGCCACGGTGTTTTCGTTGGTGCGTTTGTATCGCTATCCGCGCTTCAGCGTCTTCTTGATGGCCGCCAGTTCGGCGAACGTCTTGCCGGCCCCGCGCGCCGGCCGCAGGCGCGAATCCAGATCGCACCGCCACTCGACCGGAAACTCCTTCACCTTGTAGCCGTGTCGGAGGGCCCGCAAGAGGATCTCAATGTCGAACATGAAACCGCTGGAGATGCACTCGCCGTAGAGCCTGCGGGCCACGTCGCCGCGGTAGACCTTGAAGCCGCACTGGCTGTCGGAGAACCGGCGTGGGATGCCCATGAAGAGCCGCACGATCAGCCGGAACAGCCGCGAGCAGAGCCGCCGGTACAGGCCCTGCGGCCGCAGGATGACGCTCTCGGGCAGTTTCCGGGACCCGTGGGCGATGTCGCATTCGCTGCGCCGGATCATCTCCAGCCCCTTCAGGGCGTACTCGAAGGGGACGCACAGGCCGACGTCGGCGAACATGGCGAACTGGCCCCGGCTGGCGAGCATGCCGGCCCGCACGGCCGCGCCCTTGCCGGTCTGGCGCTCCAAGCAGATGACGTGCCGCCCGACGCCCGGCGGGACCTCGGTGTCGCGTGCCGCCTGGCACGTGCCGTCGGGGCTGCCGTCATCCACGACGATGATTTCTCCCTTGAGGCCCGACCGGACCAGGAAGGCGCCCGCAGCCTCGACGTCGTGGCGGATCTTGGCGGCTTCGCGGTACGCCGGGATGACGATTGACAGATCCATCAGGCGGTTTCGCCGAAGGTTTGCAGGCCCGGCAGCGCCGGTCGGCAATACATAGCGCGGCGGGCGCCGTGGCCCGCCGCGCGCGAGTCTGCCACCAGAGAACTACACGTGATGCGTGGCGGAGACCTTGCCCCACATCGGGTGGTACCGCTTCGCCCACGCGGTGCTGACATAGCCCGAAATGAGCGCCCCCAAGGTCCCCGGCTTAGCCAGGGTCGTCGCGTACGCGTGCCAGATCGTGATTATCACGAGCACGAGGGTCGAGTATCGGTGGACCTCGTACATGTGCGCCTGGCCCGTCGTGCCGAGCAGGGGAATCATGCTCAGGAGCATCGACAGCAGGGCCACCAGCGTCAGCACGCCCGCCAGCCAGAAGTACACTTTGTCGCCGCCCGTGAAGCGTGCGGCCGGCAGGTCCTTGCGGTGTGCGAGGCATCCGCCGCGGGCCAGAAACTGTCCGTCGTGCGGGTTGAAGGCATGGTCGGAGGCCCAGGTCAGGAGCATGGCGGCCACGCTGACCGCGAAGACCGCCCCGCACGTCGTATGGATCATCAGCGTGTAGCCCTTCATCGGGCCGCCCCAGCCGATCGACGCACTGAAGCCCGTCACGGCCAACACGAGGAAACTAACCAGCAGCGCCAGGTGCACCAGGCGCTCCCACAGGCTGTAGCGGCGGACCGTCGCCTCGCCCAGGCCAGGGTGCGGCTGGCGGCGAGCGAAGAGAAGGTAGTGCACGGGCAGAAACGCCAGCACACCCCCGATGCCCACGATGGAGATCATTTGAAAGAGGCTCATGCGTGTCCTCAGCCTTCCTAGACTGCCGGCCCGCGCGGGGCCCTCTTGGCCACCCACCGGACGAATGCCACGACGGCGAGCAAGGCATACGCCAGCAGGATGGCGCCAATGACGGCGGCGGTCGCAAAGCCCACGACCTTGAACATCGGCCGGAACTGGTACGAGAGACTCCAGGCTTTCAGTTGCGTGCCGTCCAAGCCCAGGAACTCGTACATATTCTTCACCAGGGGCGCCGCCTCGGCCGTTGAATCAGCCGAAACCTGGGCGAAGAATACGGGCGACTCCGACCCGTGGCAGTCCGTGCACCCGGTTGAACCAAGAGACTTCGTCTTCGGCCGCACCTCGTGCCCGATGGGCCAGGCGTACGGCGCCGCCGCCGCATGCTCGGCGGACTCGAGGTTCGTGTCGGAAGTCTTGCGGTACAGCCTGCCGCCGCTGATGAACACCGGTTCGCCGGCGGGGTCTTTTTGCGCGCCCAGGGCGGTCAGACCTTTGAGAATCTGGTCGCTCGTCAGCGGTTTCCATTTTCCGAGTTCGCCGACGGCCAGAATGTCGCCAACCGCGGCTTGAACGGCCTCTGGCGCCAGCGGGGTAACTGCGGTGTCTTTCATGCGGCCCCAGAACGCCGGCCAAATCACCTTGTGCGGCGCGATCCTGCCCTCGGGGCCGCTGCCGGCCTCCGGCATGAACACGGGCCACTCGATGAGCGGCGGAGCGTCATCCCGATGCTGCTTGGCCTTGACGCCCAGATTATGCGCCCGCGACGTCTGCACGTGACCGGCGGCGCCGCCCGGCTGCGGCCCGGAGTGGCACGCGGTGCAGGTCAGTTTCTTGAAGTGGACCGTCGGCAAACCTTTGTGGGCCGGCACGGGCGCGCCCATGCGTCCGCCCACGGTGTTGGGCCCCGCGGCGGCGGACTGCTCGCCCAGGTGGCAGCCGCGGCAGGTGAGCGTCGCCTTTGGGCTCTCCGGAGGCGTCTCGCCCTCGTAGCCGCGCGTCATCATGTGGTCGAGGCCGTGACGGTGGCAGTCGGCGCACCGGAGGCCCGCCTTCACGTGCACGTCCTCGTCCTGCGCCCACTTCTCCGCGACATCCTTGCCGACCGGGTGGTTGGTGTGGCAGAAGTAGCAGCGGTCGTTCGTTGGGATGACCACGGAGTTGAAGAAGATTTCCTTCAGCGAGTTGAACCGCCAGGCGTCCCAGGCGACCGACGGCGGGAACTCCTTCGGGTTGTCGCCGGTGCTCGGCGTCATGGGGTCCCATGTCTCGGGGACCGTCTTGGCAATGCCTCGCACGAGGGCCATGCCGCATGCGGCGGTGGCGGCCCACTGGAGGTTCTCGCGCTCGATGTTCGAGGCCCAGGCATGCCCGTCCTGGAGCGGGTTGCCGCTGTGGCACGACTGGCAGTCGATCTCAAGTTTGCCCGAGACCTGCCAGCGGGCCGTGGGATCATCGGCCGGAGTGCTGGCGAACTTCTCGCCGTACGCGCCGCCGGGCGTGTGCCCGCCGAACGCCAGGACGAACTTCCAGGGCGTCAGGCCAACGGCCGCAGGCTTGAAGGTGCCCGGCCATCCGCGCGGCGAGATGGGGACCTGCGTCCCGGTCTTCAGGTCCGCCAGGATATAGGGCTCGCCCGGCCGCCCGGCGGGGGCCTTCGAGTCGGGGTAGTTGAAGTGCCAGCCCGCCTCGATGACCGAGTAGTCATGGCACCGTCCGCTGCACGTGGCTCGCGGCGAATACGGCAAGGCGGGCTTGTCGTCCGGACCGAGGGGCTTATCGTCGCCCTTCAAGGTCGGGTCGGCCAGCATTTGAATGCGGTGGATGGCAGTGGATCGGTTCCCGTCGGGGACGAGGAACTTCTGAGCCGCGTCCATCCCGGCGGTTATCGCCAAGGCTGCCGCTACGAGGGCGACAGCCCCGACGATCCACCTTGTGCCCGTCTGCCGCGTGGCAGCGGTCAAGCCACGGCAGGCTTGCCCTGCCAGGGTAGTTCCCCCGTGTTTCATCACGCCTTGAACTCCTCGGGCGTGTACTCGATGCGCTTCTGAGAAGCGACGGCCTCATTGACCTTGAGGACCGTCACGGCGGTGTCGTAACCGACCTCGCCGGGGCAGTTGAGCGCTGCGCCATCGCGGATGGCCGCAATGAAGTTCTCGATGTGCGGCAGGTGCTCGGACTTGGCATTCGGCTCGGCGGGAATCGGCGGATAGTAGCGGCCGGGGGCCGGAACCGAGTGGCCGACCTTGATCTCGCCCTCGTCCTTCTTTTCGGCGGGCTTTTCGCCTTCCTTGGGGGCCTCGGCCGCAGGGGCAGCCGGAGCGGCCGGAGCGCCGGCCCCGGCGACGGCCTTGAGCTTCGCAAGCTCCTTCTCCCAGTCGGCCTCGGGGGCTTCCTGCTCGCGGCGGATGCCGCCGATGGCCGCGTTCTCGGAAATAATGAGCGAGCCCTCGTCGCCGACGAACGTCTCGGCGTAGCCGCCGTTGCTGGTGAAGCTCAGGGTCTGGTAGAAGCCGCGGACGACGCGCTTCTTGCCGCCCTCGGCGGGGATGTCCCACTCGTAGATGGCGTTGATGTTATCGTACCACTCGATGCCTTCGGACCAATCCATGCCGCCGCAGGCCATGACGGCCCGGGGCGAGGCGCCGAGGTACCAGTTGAAGATGTCGATCTGGTGCGAGCCGAGGTCGGCGATCGGGCCGCCGGAATACTTCTTGTACCACCGCCAGTTGCGGAACTTCTGCATTGACTCGTAGCCGAGTTTGGCGAGGATGGCGGCGTCGAGTTCCTGGTCCTTCGGCCAACCCACGTCGAGCCGCTTCGCGCGGTTCCACTGGGCCGAGACGAACCCCATCTTGCCGCACACCTTCTTCTTGGTCACGAAGTCGAAGGCCGCATGGTACCGCGGGTTCGAGCGGCGCTGGTGGCCGATCTGAAGGAGCTTCTTCGCTTCCTTGCTCGTAACGACCATCTGCTTCGCCAGCTCCAGCGAGTTGGACATTTCCTTCTCGCAATAGACGTGCTTGCCGGCCTTGAGGCACGCGATGCTGTGCTCGGCATGCTTCCAGTCGGGCGTGGCGATGATGACGGCGTCGAGTTCCTTCTCCTTCTCCAGCATCTCCGTGTGGTCGGCGTAGCCGTTGGGGTTGTGCTGGTATTTCTTCAGGAGCCGCACGGCGTAGCCCTGGTGATAGGGCCAGACGTCGGTGACGGCGACGAACTTCAGGTTCGGGATCTTCAGGGCGTTCGTCAGCAGGACGCGGCCCTGTGTGCCGACGCCGATGAAGGCGACGTTGACCGTCTTCGAGGCGTTCTTGGCTTCCTCGCTGAGGACCATCGGGGCGATGGCCAGCCCTGCGCCGATCATGCCGGTGACCTTCAGGAAGTCCCGCCGGTTCAGCCCCATGCCCGATTTCTTGGTTTCAGGATGACTCATGTACGCCCGACCTCCTTCGTATAGGGTTCCGTAGGTCGCCGCGGCGACCCACCTTTTTACTCGTAAAGTCCCGCGATTATACAGACCGTATTTTCAATTGCCAACGGAAGTTTCGCCGAAACCGTATTGGGCTCGTTCTACAAATATCTCGCTCGGCCCGCCCCAATCCCGCCGCAATTTATAACCCGGCCGAAAGAAAAAGGCACCGAAAAACCGGACGCCTCAGTAGCGCCTCCGTTACGAGGGTGGCATGGTCACGCTGTTGCGTGACCATGTCCCAGTGACGGGCAATGCGTCGTTCAAGGCACATGGTCACGCAACAGCGTGACCATGCCACCCGGCGCGGGCGGATGACTCACAGGCGCCACGGGGCTCGCATCGGCACGTCCACCAAGGCGTTGGCCTCGTCGTCGCCGCCGACCCGCTCGGCCGCGGGGTCCCAGCGGAGTCCGCGGCCGGTCCGGATAGAAATATTCGCCAGGTGCAGCAGCGACGCCGACCGGTGGGCCTCCTCGGCATTGGGCTGGGCGCAGGCAGCGCAGTTGCGAGTCTTGACGGCCTGGGCGAAATCGATGAGTTCCGGCGGATCGGGGAAGCCCGCGAGTTGCTCCAGAAGCTCCGGCGGATCGCTCAAGAAACCGCCCTTGACCGTCCGGAATACCCTGTCGCGCGGCCCCGCGATAAAGGGCACGTTCTCGGGCTCCGGCTCGCCCCATTCGCCGCTGGCGAGCGTGATGCTCGTGCCGTCGGCGTACTTCAGCAGGATGCGGCCCCACAGGCCGCAGGCATCCGGATGGGCCGGCCAGGGGGCGCGGCTCTCGATTTCGACCGGCCCCGTGCCGTCTTTGCCGAGGCAGTACTGGACGGGGTCGACCCAGTGCTGGCCCATGTCCGTCAGGCCCCCTCCGTCATAGTCCCAATAGCCTCGGAAGCCGCCGTGCACGCGGAGCGGATGGTACGGCTTCAGCGGGGCAGGGCCGAGCCACAGATCGTAATCAAGTTCGGCCGGCACGGGATCGGGCTCAAGGTGCGTCTTGCCGCACCACTGGCGGACCTTGAACCCGAAGCCGGTCTTCGGACCCACGTGGACCCGCAGGGGCGTCCCCAGGAGGCCGCTGGCAACCACTTTGCGCATCTTCAGCCAGCCGCGACGGCCGAAAGTGTTGCAAACCGCGATGCGGCCGTAGCGGCGGGCGGCGTCGGCGACGGACCGGCCCTCGCGGATGAAGCGGGTCATCGGCTTCTCGCAGAAGACGTCCTTGCCGGCCTGCATCGCGGCAATCGCGATGAGGGCGTGCCAGTGCGGCGGCGTGGCGATGTGGATGACGTCGATGTCGGGTCGGTCGAGGACGCGGCGAAAATCGCCGCAAGCCTCGCAGCCCGGGCCGGCTTTCTCAAGGGCGCGGGCAAGGTGGCTGCGGTCCACGTCGCAGACGGCCAGTTGCACCGGCGGAGAGCCCGCGGCATTGGCGACGACGTGCGTCATTCCTTGGGCGCCCGTGCCGATCGTGCCGCGCGTCAGCACGTCGCTCGGGGGCGTTTGTCCCGTGCCGCCGAGGACATGGCGAGGGACAATCGAGAACGCCGCGCCTGCGGCCGCAAGGGCCAGGAGTTCACGTCGGGAAATGCGATGGGATGACAAGATTCTCATCCCCCATAGGCGGTGTGGCACGGCTGGCTTGTCCAGCCGTGGGAAACGCCGCGGGATTCCGCCACGGCTGGACACGCCAGCCGTGCCACATCCGCTATTGCGGTGCGCCGCCCGCCTAAAATCTTGCGCGGCGGGTCAGGAGACCCGCCGCGCAAAGTGGCTTTGTAACGATAGCGAGTTTCTACTTCGACAACTCCTTGGCCGTCTGGGCGAACCAGAGGACGCACTTGGACACGTTGTCCACGAGTTCCTGGCCGGCGCCGCTCTCGTACTCGATGGAGAAGACGCCCTTGAAGCCCTGGCTCTTGATTTCCTCGAGCATTGCCTTGGCGTTGCCCGCGCCGGTGCCCCAAGGCACGTCGTGCGCGCCGGCCCCCATCTTGTCGAGGTCCTTGAAGTGCAGGCTGACGATGTGGCCCTTGAGCTTCTTGAGGCAATCGAGCGGCACGAGGCCCGACCGCATCCAGTGCCCGGTGTCGGAGCAGGAGCCGATGTGCTTGAAGCCCTCGACGGCCTTCAGGACGTGATCGGCGTCCCAGTAGTACGACGGTTGCGGATGGTTGTGCAGCGCGATGTTGACCTTGTACTCCTCGGCCAGTTTTTCGAGCATCGGGAACCTGTCCTCGTGCTCCTCGCTGACGAGCGTCTCAAGGCCCACCTTCTTGGCAAAGTCGAAGGTCTTGCGGGCGTCTGCCTCGTTGCCGCCGATGCCCGTGACGCCGTAGTTGACGATCTTGACGCCGGCGGCCGCGGCGATCTTCTTCATCTCGGCGATGTCGTCGTCAGACATGCCCACGCCAACCTTCGCCTCCGACCCGGCTTTGAGTTTCTGGCCGCCAAAAATCTCGACATACTTAACGCCCATCGCCGCCGAGCGGTCCATGGTTTCGGCAAAGGTGACCGCGCGGAACGTGTATGCCTGGAACGCCAGTCGCCAGCCGAGGGCCTCGGCCGCCGTCATGTCGGCTTTCTGAATTTTGCTGAGGTCAACCGGGGCGGCCTCGGCCTTGGCGGCTTCTTTCTTGGCCGCCGGGGCGTAAAGGACGCTGTAGCGCGGGGCCTTGTTGACCTTCTTCGCGGGCGCCTTGGCCGGGGCCGCGCCGCCCGCCTGCTTCAGCAGGTCCTCGGCGTCCTTGCGGACGTTCGAGCCTTCCTTCGTTACGGCGACCACCTTGGTCATCGCGTCGGCCACGTCTTTCTTCGAGCCGTTGCCGAGGGCCTTCGCGATCTTGACGGCCACGGCGGCCGCGTCGGCCTGGATCGACGTGTCATCGAGGTTGGCGGCCACCATCTTGAGGGCTTCCGCCGACTTCATTTCGCCCAGGCCGCCGAGGACCAACTTCTTCTCGTCCGGCCGCTTGGCGGCGGCCATCGCGTCAGAGAGCATCTTGATCTTCTGCGCCGCCGGAACGTCAGGCAGGCCCGCCAGGCGGACGTAACCGCGAAGGGCGAGGACCTGATGAGCGGGCTTGGCGGCGGTCTTGGCGATCTCCAGGAGGTCCGCGGCCGCGCCGATATCGCTCCAGTTGGCGAGTGACCGGATGGCGGCGTCCTGGATGTCGGGGTTAGAGTCCTTCGTAAACTTGCGGACCGCATCGAGGGCCTTCGCGCCGCCCGCGCGGCCGAGCGCGCGAATCAGGGCGCTCTTGGCGGGCAGTTCGGCGCCGCCGACGGCGGTCAGGATGGCGTCGACGCAGGCGTCCTTGTTGGCCGCCCGGCTGCACAGCGACCCCAGGGCGGTCTCAGCCGCCTGGCGGTCCTTGTCGTCCTTGGCCTTGACAACCAGCGCCACCATGTCCGGGGCCGACTTCTCGTCGGCCAGCACGTCGAGGGCCGCCAGCGCTGCCGTCCGCACGGCTGCGTCGCTGTCGGAGGCTGCCGCCAGGACCACCGGGACGGCCGCCGCAACGTGGCGGACGCCGAGGCTGCGGATGGCTTCCGCTCGGGCGGCCGGTTCGCCTTGCTTCGCCAGTTGGAGCATGGCGTCGTTGACGTTGGCCGCAGGCAGGCGGTCCAGCGCCTTGCGTGCCTCATCCTGTTCGGCGCCAGCAGGGCCGGCGGCGATGGCCACGAGGGCCGGCAGCGTGGAGGCATCGCCCAGGCGGCCGACCGCGCGGATGGCGGCGAGGCGGACGTTGGCGTCCGGGCTCTTGAGCATGGCCGCCGCGGCGGGCAGCGTCGAGGCATCGCCGCGCGTCGCCAGGTCGTCAAGCAGCAAGGCCTGGGTGGCGACGGGGCACTTCGCCAGCAGGGCCGCAACGGTCTTGGCCGATTCGGGGCCGGAAACCTCGCGGAGGAACCGCAGGGCGGAGGCCTGCATCTCGGCATCGGTGCCGCTCAGGATTTCGGTGACGATCGGCATCGCCTTGTCGCCGCCGGTCATGATAAGGCCGCGCAGGGCCGCCGTCCGCACGTGCTTCGCCTCGGTGGGCTTGAACATCTGCTCGTAAATGACGGAGGCCTCGTCAGCCTTCTTCGCGGCCACAAGGCGGTCGGCGCACAGCAGGAGCGAGTCGGTGACGGTGGCCTTGACCTCGGGCTTCACGCGGCTGCGGGCGTCCGTGAGCGCCTTGGAGGCGTCGGAGGTGCCGATCTTGCCGAGGGCGGCCGCGGCGGCTTCCGCGATCTGGGGGTCGCCGTCGCCGAGGGCCGCGCTGATGGCCGCGGTGCTCTCGGCATCGCGCAGGTCGCCGAGCGAGTTAATCAGGCCGACCTTCTGCTTGCCGGCGGCCTTGGCCACGGCCGCGCGCATCGCGGCGACCGCTGCCGGGTCGGCAATCCGCTCGAGGGCGTACCGCGCCATGTCCGAAAGGTCCTTGTCCAGCAGAAGGGCCGCGAGGGCCGGCACGGTCTGGGCGGTGCCGGCGATGCTGAGTTGGCGGCAGACGAACCGCTTGCCGTCGAGGGACGTGTTGCCCGAGAGCATCGCGGTGAGGCGCGTGACGAGCTTGGCCCGTTCGGCCGCGTTGCCCTGGGAGTCGCGGACCGCGTCGGCGATCATCGTCAGTGGCTCGCGGCTCTGGCCGAATTCGTAGGTGGCGAGGGCCTTGAAGGCCTCGTCAAGATTGGCCGGCTTCGGCCCTTCGGCCGCGGGGGCAGCAGCGGCCCTGCCCTTTGCCGCCGCCCAGGCGGGCGCCACCAGCACCAGACAGACGCACAGGGCCATCAAACAGACGATCAGTCGTGTGAAACCCTTCATGGCAGACTCCTTTGCACGTGCCGCAGGCCGCGATGGGCCCGCGATGACTCTGTCCCTCGCCTTAGAAATGCCAAGGCGCTCGCATCGGACGCACTATCATCCGATTGGCGTCGTCGTCGTCAATAAACTTTTCGCTCACGAGGTCCCACTTCAACTTCCGCTTCAGCAGGCAGGCTGTCAGGCACAGGTGGCAGAACGACGCGGTGCGGTGCCCGTCTTCGGCTGGGGCCATCGTCGGGCCGCGCGTCCGCATCGCGTTGATCCAGTCCTGTCCGTGGCCAAGGCTGCGGCCCAACGAAACCTCGCCGGGCCCGATGACCGATTTCAGAAGCCCTGGCGGATCGGCCGACAGCGCCCCGCCATGGATGGCGCAGAAGAGCCACCCCTCGGTCCCTTCCCACCGGATGCCGCGGTTGCCGTTGGAGTCCACGATGATCTTCAGGCCGTTGGCGTACGTGAACTCGATGTGGTACTCGTACGGAACGTCCCAGAGCGGGTCCTTGAGGAACGTGCCGCGACCCTCGATCTCCACGGGGCCCACCAGCAGCGGCCCCGCGCCGAGCAAGGCGATGTCGTTGACGTGGGCGCCGCGGTCGGTCAGTTCGCCGTCCGAATAATCCATGATCCAGCGGAAATTCGCGGGGCAGCGTTTCGAGTTGTAGGGCGCCCAGGGAGCCGGTCCGAGCCACCGGTCATAGTCGAGCCCCTCGGGGATTGGCTCAGGGCCTGTCGCGCCGGAATGCTTGTCGCCTGTGGGCAGATAAGTCCGTATGGTGTGGACCTTGCCCAGGCGTCCGTTGCGTACGAGTTCGCAGGCGTAGCGGCAATTGCCGTTGGACCGCTCGTGGCTGCCCGTCTGGAAGACGCGGCCGTAACGTTTGACGGCGTCTGCTGCGGCCCGGCCGTCGCCGATGGTTGAGGCCATCGGCTTCTCGCTGTAGATGTCCTTACCGGCCTTGGCGGCCATGGCTACTATGAGGCCGTGCCAGTGATCGGGCGTCGCCACGACGACGCCGTCGATGTCCGGTCTATCCAGAATGGCGAGGAAGTCCTTGTAATCCTTGCACCCGGCGTACGTGCCGGGGGCCTGCTGGCTATAGTTGCCCTCGATGCGGTTCTTGGCTTTCGCGAGGCGGGTGGCGTCCACATCGGAGGCGGCCAAGACCTGGACCTCGCCGTTGCCCAGGAAGCCCCCCAGGAGGGCGTTGCCGCGCCCGCCTACGCCGATGTGCGCGATGCCGATCCGGTTCGAGGCGGCCGGACGGCCCGCGGCGCCGAGGGCCGAGGCGCTGACGATGAACGGGGCGGCCAAGGCGGCCGCCGCAGCCCCCTTGAGCAGGTTGCGACGAGTAAATACCCTCGGTTTGCGCACGCGCCTGTCTCCATAACGCGCCCTGCAAGCAGGGCGGCTAAACAAGAGGCTGACAACAAGCTAAAAGTGCCACGGTGCTCGCATCGGGCGGAATATGATCCGGTTGGCTTCCTCGTCGTCAATGAACTTCTCGCGCACCAGGTCCCATTTCAGTTTCCGCTTCAGCAAGCAGGCCGTCAGGCACAGGTGGCAGAACGACGCGGTGCGGTGCCCGTCCTCGGCCGGGGCCATCGTGGGGCCGCGCGTCTTAATGGCGTTGATCCAGTCCTGCCCGTGGCCCCGGCTGCGGCCTAACTGGATGTCGCCGGGCCCGATGACCGACTTCAGGAGCTCCGGAGGATCGGCCTCCAGTGCCCCACCGTGGACAGCCACGAAGACCCAGCCTTCGGTGCCCTCGAACTTGATGCCGCGATGCGCCTTGGTGATGTTGCAGATGGCGTTGCCGGGCGCGTCGCCGCTATCGACGATGAGCTTCAGGCCGTTGGCGTACGTGAACTCGATGTGGTACTCGTACGGCACATCCCATAGCGGGTCCTTGAGGAACGTGCCGTGGCCCTGAATATCCACCGGGCCGACGAGGAGCGGCCCTGCACCCAAGAGGGCGATGTCGTTGGTGTGCGCCCCGCGGTCCGTCAATTCACCGTCCGAGTAATCCATGATCCAGCGGAAATTCCCAGGAAGACGGGCGTGATGATAGGGCGCCCACGGGGCCGGTCCGAGCCAGAGGTCATAATCAAGCCCCTCCGGAATCGGTTCGGGGCCTGTACAGCCTGAATGTTTGTCGCCCGTGGGCAACCATGTGCGGATGGTGTGAATCTTGCCCAGGCGTCCGTTGCGGACCAGTTCGCAGGCGTAGCGGGTGGTGCCGGTGGACCGCTCCTGGCTGCCGGTCTGGAATACACGGCCGTAGCGCCTGATGGCGTCGGCGGCGGCGCGGCCGTCGGCGATGCGGGCGGCCATGGGCTTCTCGCAATAGACGTCTTTGCCGGCCTTGGCGGCCATGGCCGCGATGAGGGCGTGCCAGTGGTCGGGCGTGGCGATGACGACGCCGTCGACGTCCGGCCGGTCAAGGATTTGGCGGAATTCCTTGTAGTCCTTGCACCCGGCGTACGTGCCGGGGGCCTGCTGGCTGTAGGCGCCCTCGACGCGTTTCTTGGCGTTGGCGCGGCGGTTGTCATCGGCATCGCAGACGGCCAAGACCTGGACATCGCTGTCGCCCAGGAACCCGCTCATGAGGCCGCCGCCGCGCCCGCCGACGCCGATATGCGCGATGCCGATCCGGTTCGAGGCGGCCGGGCGGCCGGCGGCGCCGAGGGCCGAGGCGGAGACGATGAACGGGGCAGCCAGGGCGGCCCCGGCAGCGCCTTTCAGCAGATCGCGACGACTGATCATCTTCGGTTTGAGCATGCCTATGCCCCTGAAAACGCGGTCGCCTGGGCGACCGGCTGACCCGAAAAACTACAAGTGCCACGGCGCCCGCATGGGCCGCGTGACGTACGAGTTCGCATCCGAATCGTTGATGAACTGTTCTTTATCGAGGTCCCACTTGAGTTTGCGGCCGGCCAGAAGCGCGATGATGCCCAAATGGCAAAAGGAGGCCGTGCGGTGGCCGTCCTCGGCCGGGGCGACCGTGTCACCGCGCGTCTTGACGGCGTCGAGCCAGTCTCGCCGGTGCCCTTTGCTGCGGCCCAACTGGATGTCCTTGGGGCCGAGGACGGTCTTAAGGAGTCCCGCCGGCTCGGCCGTCAGGAATCCGCCGTGAATCTCCGAGAAGATCCAACCGTTTTCGCCCTCGAACTTGATACCGCGTTTTCCGCTCGACTCGCAAATGATCCTGAGGCCGCTGGCGTAAGTGTACTCGATGTGGAAGTTGATTGGAACGTCCCACAGCGTATCGTTGCGGAACTTGCCCTCCGAGGCCACGATCTCGACCGGGCCCTTCAGCAGGGGCCCCGCAATCCAGAGGGCGATGTCGTTGACGTGTGCGCCGCGGTCGGTCAATTCTCCGTCCGAGTAGTCGAGGATCCATCGGAAATTGAAGTGGCAACGCTTCTCGGTATACGGCGCCCATGGCGCTGGCCCGAGCCACGTGTTATAGTCGAAGCCTTCGGGCACGGGCTGCAGGCCGGCGTCGCCCTGCGGGGCGAGGCAGTGCGGCTCCATCGGCAGGTACGTCCGGATGGTGTGGACTTTGCCGAGGTATCCGTTGCGGATGAGTTCCCATGCGAACCGCGAGCCGCCGGAACGTTCCTGGCTGCCCGTCTGAAAGATGCGGCCGTAGCGCTTGACGGTATCGGCCGCCACGCGGCCTTCGCCGATGCGTGCGGCCATCGGTTTCTCGCAGTAGATGTCTTTGCCCGCCTTGGCGGCCATCGTGCTCAGGAGTGCGTGCCAGTGGTCGGGGGCGGCAATGAGGACGGCGTCGATGTCAGGCCGCGCAAGGACTTCGCGGAAATCGCCGGTGGCGGCACAGCCGGCGTACGTGCCGGGGGCGTCGCGGCCGTAGCGCTGCTCGACCCACTGCTTCTTCTCATCGCGATGGCGGGAATCGACGTCGCAGATCGCCATGACCTGGACGTCCTTCTCCTCAAGGAGGCCCTTGACGTGGCCGCCGCCCTGGCCGCCCGTGCCTATGGAGCCGATGCCGAGCCGGTTTGACGGGGCAGGGCGGTCGCCCAGGCCCAGCGCCGAGGAGGATACGATGTAAGGGGCGCCGAGGGCCGCCAAGGCGGCGCCTCTAAAAAGATCGCGCCGCGTAATCTTTGCTATATCGCGCATGGCACGTGCACCTCGCAAACACGCGGTCGCCCAAGCGACCAGTTTAGCAGGAAACCCGCGTTACGCAACTGAACCACGTCCGCCGCCCGCGGTTACGCGGAGAAACAGGCCGTGGCCCACCCGCGGCGGGCCACGGCCTCGATTGCCAAGACATCGAGCAGATCATCATCCATAGAACGGTTCAGCGTTTCCCCTCGCCGGCCGACCAGGCATTGGCGCCGCAGGTCACGCCTGCTACGCGGCAGCCGCGGGCGCCTGTAGGCTCTTGCTCTGGAGGCCGACCTTGGCCAAGATCGCGTACAGGACGAAGCCGACGATGAAGGCCGCCACAGGCGGGCAGGGAACCTTGCCCGCCAACTGTTCCAGGCCCGGGATCAGCGCAATGAACTCGACTGCGCCGACGGCGAAGCCGATGATCCACGAAATCCAGCCCGCGGGGTTGAAGCCGGCCCGGGGGCCGTTCCACTTGCAGCCCGCGAGCAGGTAGTCGGCCATCATGGCACCGCAGACGGGGCCGAAAGAGGCGCCGATGATTGTAAAGACATCGACGGCCTTGCCTGCCAAACCCGTGACCACGAGGATGGCCGCCACAATTGCGCCGAGGCCGCACGAGATCCAGGGCTTCACGTTTGGCAGCGTGGTCTTGAAACTGTTGGCCGCGATGAACGAGGAGAAGCAGGCTGGCGGAAATGCCGCGATGGCCAGCAAATACATGAAGACAGCCGCTGTTTTGTCGCCGACAATATCGCCCATCAGGGCGGGCGGTTGCAGGACGCCGGCCTTCGTGACAATGCCGCTGCCATAGGCGCCGGCAACGATGAGAAGCGCCATGCCGCCCGCGAACACCGTGGACAGGGTGACACCGACCAAACCTCCCAGGTGTACGTCCTTCGCGTCGCGATTGTTCATGCCAAAGTCACAGCCGGCCGCCCCGGCCGTTGCGAAGAAGCCGACGATGTAGGTTGCCAGCAGTGCCAGGATGCCAAACGCCGACAGCGGCGCCAGGGCATCAGGCTTGACGGCCTGGGTCGTCTTGAGCAGTGCGTCGCTGCTGAAATTCCCGATGCCGCCAATCGTTGAAACCAACAGGACGACTAGGATCGTCAGTGGGATGAGAGGCAAATAGGTGGCCACACGGGCCACGTACTGGATCCCCTTTACGCCCATGAAAGCGCCGAGCGCAATCCACACAATGGCGACCACCGCATGCGGCACGGAGGGGAACCCGTAGCCGAACGGCGCGCACAGCAGCATACTCGCGAAGAAGGCATTTACTGCCAGCCAGCCGAACTGGAGCACGCCCATCAGGAAGCCCGGCATCAGGAAGCCGCCCTGCGCGCCGTAAGTGGAAGTGCCCACGATGTAAAGGGGCAACCCGGTCTTCATGCCCAGCATGCCCGGCACGAGGTAGAAGAGGAGGTAACACACCAAGGCCGCCAGAATCAGGCCGAGAAACGCCACGCCGAGCCCCTGGGCCAGTGTGCCGCCAGCGTAGTATACCTTGTCGCTGCCCAGGGGGATCGTCTGCCAGAAGACGAACCAGAGCATGATCCCCGCATAGACCTGGGCCGTGTTCTTATACCACGGCGCCCGGTTGGAGGCCGGGTTCGGCTTTGCTGACGCCAGATAGCCAGGTAAGGTCCCATTAGCCATGTGCTCCACCCTTTCATGAGATGAGATCCCGGATTCACAGGCCGACAAGCCGCTACGGTGTCGGGGCCTGTCTCCGCCGCTTAGCGCCAATACCCCGCAGGGTATAGAGTGGTTCTACTGTCGCGGGCAGGCAAATCAAGGGAAAAATACAGGCGAAGGTAGTGCGTCAGTGATGGAGGGAATCCAACACCCCCTGCGCCGGGTGGCACGGCCACGCTGGGCAGCTTGCACGGCCACGCAACAGCGTGGCCGTGCCACCCCACCACTGACGCACTACAGGCGAAAGGTACGGCCACACTCAAGGCTTGGCCTGCGCGGCCGCCGGTTGGTGATCGAGCGGAACGCGAACCTCAATGCGGGTCTCTCCGGGGCGGGATACGACCTCGATTTGCCCTCCGACAGTCCGGGCGCGCTCCTTCATGGAAATGAAGCCCAGGCCCTTGCCGGCCGACCTCGCCGGGTCGAAGCCCACGCCGTCATCCATAATGGAGAGGACCAGTGCGCCGCCTTCGTACGCGAGGCCGATCTGGATTCGCTTGGCGCGGCTGTGCCTGAGGGCGTTATGGACGGCTTCCTGGGCTATGCGATACAGGGCGATCTCGATGTCGTTGGAATAGCGGACCGTCTCGAGTTCCTCCGCATGGCTGAAGACGATGGGGAATGGCATCGGCGACCCCTCGGCCAACTGCTTCAGGGCCGTCACGAGGCCGAAGGATTCCAACATGGGCGGATACAGGCCGTGGCACACCCCTCGCACCTCGCGGATAAGTTGCACACACTTGTCAACGGCCTCGGAGAGGATCTTGACGGCGGGGGGCTGTAGGCTGTTCTTGGCGGTGGCCAACAGGTGCTCCAGGGTGAGTTTCAGGCCGACGAGTTCCTGGCCGACCGCGTCATGGAGTTCCGTGGCGAGCAGCCGGCGCTGCTGCTCGCGGTCAGTGGCAAGGCGGCGATGGGTGGACTCCAGGGCGGTCTCGGCCCGGATCCGCTCGCCGATCTGCCGCTCCAGCGCCTCGTTGGTGGCGGCCAGGGCCGTCGTGCGCTGGGCGACCAGTTCCTCCAGGTGATCTCGGTACCGCTCGAGTTCCTCCTCGGCACGGTGTCGCTCGATGGCGTATCGGATCGCCCGCACGAGCAATCGCGAATCAGCCTGGCCCTTGATGAGATAGTCCTGGGCGCCGTTGCGGACGGCCGCCACGCCAAGCATCTCGTCATCCGCGCCCGTCAGGACCACGATCGGCGTGCCGCGCGCCTGGTGGACAACCGAACGCACCGTGTCGAGCCCGTGGCTGTCGGGAAGCGACAGGTCCAGCAGGACCAGATTAAAATGGTCGGCCTCCAGGTAGCGCAGGGCCTCAGCGAGCATCGCCGCGTGGGTGCAATGGAACTCCTGCGGGTGCGGCCCGCACAGGTATTCGATCAGCAGGCGCGCGTCCGCCGGGTTGTCCTCGACCAGGAGGAGGCGCAAGGGAGCATCGGCCATTACCTTCGCCTCTTTCAGTGCTTCCATCGTCAGCCGCACGTCGCCGGGACTGTCCTCGACCAGGAGGATCTCAACGGGCTTGGTTTCTGACCACCTATTCATCATACGCGATCCTTTGCGGTCAAATGGTAAAGTAAAAAAATCGAGCCCTCGCCCGCTTTTGATTCCACCCAAATCCAGCCGCCGGCCGCCGTGTCGTTCCACAATTCTCTTGCTGAGGGCCAGACCCAGGTTGGCCAGGGCGTGCTCAAGGACCCTCTGGCAATCGGTCGGGCTCGTCCGGTGGCCGCGCGTTCTCACCCGCGAGTAGGCCATGAGGTCCTGGATGAGGCTCTGCATCCGCTGGACGCCGTCGACGCCGAACTCCAGCCCGGCGCCGGCCCTCCTGGCACGAGTCAATCCACTAGTATACCAAACTCGACGCCAGCACAAGCCCGGCGCAAGAATAATCACGCGCAGACAGCCGCTCAGTTTCGGGCGCTCCGTCCCTTGCCGTGTTCCACGCTGGGCGGCTAGCACGGCCACGCAATCCCGGCGCGCCGGGATGGCCGTGCCACCCCGCTGACGCAGGTTCCAATCGCCCATAACTGAGGGAATACCGCAGACAAGCCCCACGCGTGCGTAGGGGTGCCAAGCCGGCGAGCGGAAGGCTACGGGGCACGGTACAGATCGTGCTGGAGGAGGTACGAAGCCGACTGGTAGTAGCCCACGGCATCCTGGGCGAGGTCGCTCATGGCGGGAAACCTCATGGGGCCGCTTTGACGGGTTCTCTGGGTGCGGCCGGCGGGGTTGGCGCGGGCGGGGCGGTCAACGTCAGGCTGTCCGTGACCGCGAACTTCCCCTGTTCCTTGAGATTGCGGTAGGTCTCGAACTTCAGGGCCTTCTCGTCGGCCGTCGCAATGATGAAAGTGTCGTATTTCCAATCCTTGCCGCCGCGGGCCATGCCGGCGTCAATCTGCCAGACCTTGCTGCCTTCGGGCTGATACCGGTTGTAGCCGTGCGTGTGGGCGCAGAGAAAGGCTGCCACGCCGTTTTGTTCGAGGATGCTCCAGAAATCCTTGCTGGCGTCCGGGCTCAGGGTCTGGAGGGCGCCCGTTTCGTGACGGGCCGTGCCCAAGTCCTTGTCGGGCTGCGGGAAGAGCGGCTCGTGGCCCACCACGAGTTTCCACGGCTTGCGCGAGTTCTGGAGGTCCCGCTCCAGCCACCGACGCAGCGGCTTGACCAGCCCGGCCAGGGCCGTGGCATCGCTGCCGGCGGCCGTCTCGCCGTTCCAGTACTGGTTGATGACGGCGATGTGCACTTCGCCGGCGTCGAACGAGTACGTGGTCTGGTATGTGCCGGGAGGGCCCGGGTTCACTTTGCTCTGCATGTGCTGGTCGTAGTACTCGCGCAGGGCCTTCATGTTGTCGACGTCTTTGACCGGGATCTCATGGTTTCCGACCACGGGGTACCAGGGGAACGCCTTGCCGAAGACCGCATCCAATTGTGCCCGGGTCACCGCGACGGGGTCCTCGTCGCCGGGGGAGATCATGAACTGGCCGGCGCCGCCCGGAAGTCCGGCAATCTTCTGCAAGACACCAACGAAGCCCGGGCTCCCCCTGTTGTCGGCTGTAATGGAGAACCTCAGCGGCTCGGCGGCCCCGACAAAAGTCGGCGGCAGCGCAAGCAAGAGCCCCAGCAGAGGAAGGCATCGCCCCAAGCACAAACGCCTCATGATAAACTCCTTGCGCCCCCATGTTTCGGAAGAAGGATTGCCAGCAGCGCCGGCAGCACCACCAGCGCCAGCGGCAACTGGACCGTCAGGCCGGCGATGATCGCGATGGCCAGCGGTTGCTGCATCGCGGCGCCTTGCCCCAAGCCCAGCGCCAGCGGCATCAGGGCCAGGATGGCGGCCACCGTGGTCATCGCGATCGGCCGCATACGGTTCAGCCCCGCCTGGATCAGTTGCGACTCCAGGCCGCCGGCGCCCGGCGCTGCCTGGAGCTCCGCCAACTCCTGGAACTCGGAGTAGTAGAAGATGCCGACTTCCGTCACAATGCCCACGATCATTGTCAGGCCCATCATTGACGTGATGTTGAGTTCCGTTTTAGTCAGCCACAGGCCCATGAACACCGCCGTGGTCGCCAGGAGCGTCGTCAGGAGCATCGCCACCGCCACGCGGAACCGCTCATACAGAAACACCAGGAGCAGGAACACCAGCACCACCGCCGCCACGAGCACCGCCACCAGGCCGCGGAACGCGATCTGCTGCTGGGCGTACAGGCCGCCCAGGGTGTACGACATGCCCGGCGGCAGGAGGCCCGGCTTCTTGAGGGCCTGCTCGACATCGGCGATGGTCGAGCCCATGTCGCGGCCGCTGATGCGCCCGGTCACGGCCACCATGCGGCGGAGGTTGTCGCGTATGATCTGCGGCTGGCCAATGATCGGCGTGATGGCGGCCACGCGCTTCAGAGGGAACAGGTGCCCGTCCGGCGCCCGCAGCAGGGTGTCCAGAATTGAGCGGTCCGTCGCGCGGCCGCGATTGGGCGTCCAGACGCGGACGCCTACCATCTTCGGCCCTCGCGGCACCTGCGTCGTCACGAGGCCCGCGAGATGGGCCTCGAGCATCTTCGTCACGGCCTCCGGGTCGACGCCTTCCAGCGCGGCCTTCTCGCGGTCGACGGTGATGTCCAAGGCGTCGCCGGCCAGGAAGATGCCGTCTTTGACTTCCACGACGCCGGGGACCTTCTCAATGACCTTTGCCACCTTCGGCGGCAGTTCCGTAAGCACCTTGGCGTCGTCGGAGAAGAGTTGGATCTCGATGGGCTGCGGCACGGCCGTCAGGTCGCCGATGAAGTCCTCCATGAGCAGGATCAACTCGATTTCCAGCCCCGGGACCTTCTTGTTAATCTCCTTGCGAACGTCGTCCATCACTTCCTCGATGTGGCGACGGGGGTAGGGCTTCAGGCGCACAAAGAAGTCGCCCTGATTCGCCTCGGTCATCATGCCGCCCAGTTGGATGCCGGTGCGGCGGGAATAGGTCTCGACCTCGGGCGTCTCGCGGAGGATGTCTTCGACCTTCCGCATGAGGCGGTCGGTCTCGGTCAGCGAAGTGCCGGGCGGGGCCAGATAGTCCAGCACGAAACCGCCCTCATCCATCTTCGGCATGAACCCCGACCCGGTTTGGTTGTACGCGAACCATCCCGCCGCCAGCAACGGCGCCGCCACCAGCAGGATCACCCACGGTTGCGGCAGGATGGCGTGCATCAGCCCCGCATAGGCCCGGTGGATGAGACCAGAGATGAACCCGCCTTCCTTCTGCCGGGCGTCCTTTTCGCCCAACAGGTGCGTCGCCAGCAGCGGCACGGCAAGCCATGCCACCAGGTAGGAGATGAACAGGCTGGCGGCCATCGTCAGCGACAGCGCCTTGAAGAACGCTCCCGTCACCCCCGACAGAAACGCCAGCGGCGCGAAGATGATGATCGTCGAGGCCGACGAGCCGGTCAGCGGCCCGGTGAACTCCGTCGCTGCCGCCTTGATCCGATCCAGCGGCTGGCCCATGCCGCCGCGCAGCCGCCGGATGAGGTGCTCGATCATGACGATCGCATCGTCGATGATCAGGCCCACCGCCGCCGCCATGCCGCCCAACGTCATGATGTTGAAACTCATCCCGAGCACGTACAGCATCAGCACGGTCACCGCAAGGACCGAAGGAACGATGATTGCGGCGATCAGCGTGATCTTGACGTTCCGCAGGAACGCCAGCAGGATCAGGATCGAGAGGACCACGCCGATCAGCACGGCGTCGCGCACGCTCTGGGCCGACAGAACGATCAACTCGCTCTGGTCGTACCAGTTGGCGACCTTGACGTCCTCAGGCAGGTGGCCTTTCAACTCCTCCAGCCGGGCCTTGATGTCCTCGGCGATCTGGACCGTGTTGCCCCCGGGCTGCTGGTGTACGTTGATGAGCACGGCGTCGTGGCCGTCGGCCGTGACGCGCGTCCACTGGGGAGCGGCGTCGCGGCGGACGGTGGCCACGTCGCTCAACCGGACGATGCCGCCCGCGTCCGTACGCAGGACCGTCGCGGAAATCTGCTCAAGGGTCTTGAAGCCCGTGTCGGAGATGATGAGGTAGAGCTTGTTGTGGTCCTCCAGGCGGCCGACCGCGGTCAACACGTTGGCGGCCGAGAGGGCCTTCGCCACGTCATCCAGCGTCATGCCGTACGCATTCAGTTTTGCGGGGTCGGCCTCGACGCGGTACTCTTCCACCTCACCGCCCAACACCTCCGTCTTGGCCACGCCCGTGACCGTGCCCAGGACGGGCCGCAACTGGTACTGCGCGATGTCGTGCAGTTCAATGAGCGAACGCGTGTCGGAAACCAGGCTGTAACCCAGCGCCGGGAAAACCGTCGGGTCCATGAGGTGGACGTCGAACTTCGTCCCGGCGGGCAGTTCGGTCACGATGCGGCTGACGGCCGACTGCACCTGAAGCATGGCCGCCGGCATGTCGGTCTCCCAGTCGAAGTTGATCGAGACGTCGGCGGCCCCGCGGCTGGTGGTCGAGCGGATGTTGCGGACGCCCGGCACCGCCCGGACGGCCTCCTCCACGGGCCACGTGACCTCGATCGCCATCCGCTCGGCCGGCCGGTCGCCCGCCTCCAGGCTGAGCGCCACGCGCGGAAACGCCACCTGCGGAAACAGCGCCACGGGCAGCTTCAGGCTGCTCGCGATGCCGCCGAGCGCCAGCGCGGCCATCAGGAACAGGATCGACCGGTGGTGGGAGTGGGCCCACTCGGAGAACTTCATGGCTCCTTCTCCTTGGGGGCGCCCGACGCCTTCGGCGCCTTTTCGGCGGGCGCTTTTTCCGCCGGCTCCTTTTCCACCGTCACCGCCATGCCATCCTCGAGTTCGTAGTTG